>ENA-ORNT01000015-ORNT01000015.1-human-gut-metagenome-genome-assembly--contig:-NODE-15-length-111912-cov-93.212253_pt1 | contig 111912 bp, 131 predicted proteins | sample MGYA00242120_ERZ509032 | MGnify/ENA primary metagenome ERZ509032 (study PRJEB26280, sample SAMEA2338729) | human gut metagenome | biome: human gut; feature: human-associated habitat; material...
TTAAGCTATCAGCTAAGTGTGATGAGATTGCAGTCGAACGTAATGAGTTAAGTAAACGGTATCAAAGCTTAACGGAGTAAACATGAATATAACTCAAGCCTATACATTAGGATTTTGTTGTGGCTTAGGCTTTAGTTATCATAAACTCCGTAAATTAAGTTTTGATGCTTCAACAAACAATCCATATTGGATAACGACCAAGACTTGGTTAATAACAGGATATGACATCATACCGTAAAGGTGAATATATCGCTTGTTAATCGAGGTTCGGTATACCTACAAATCTAGGCGTACGGTTTTTTCTTCCTAGAAATGGAGCTTTACGGTATTTACTTAATTATAGTTTAGCTTTTCTAATTTTTCAAAACGGTGTAATCATGCCAAAACTAAATCCAAAAGAAGAAAAGTTTTGCATTGCTTACGCTTCTAATGCAAATGCAAAACAATCTGTAATAGATGCCGGCTATTCAATGAAAGGAAATGCAGCAGGCTCTTATGGTTATAAGCTGTTGCAGAAAAAACATATCAAACAGAGAATTAAAGAACTAGCTGATGAGGCTAATTCAAAACTTATTGCAGATAAAAACGAAATTCAAAAAATCTTAACCTCAATCGCTCGTGGTGAAGCTAAAGAAGAGCAGTTAATGGTAGTTAGCAATAAAGGAATGGGTGACGTTGTTCACGACTTTAAACTACCTTCTAATTTTGACCGCATCAAAGCAGCAGATCTTCTGGCTAAGATGCAGGGTGCTTATGATACTTCAACTAATGTTAATGTTTCCCCTGTAATAATCGTTGGTGAAATGCCTGATGACTACTAAAGTTTCACAATTGCTTGATATAGTTGGTCACAATTATGGCGATTGGTGGAACACAAAGAAACGTTATGTAGTCTGTAAAGGTTCAAGAGCTAGTAAAAAATCAAAAACTACTGCATTGTGGCTTATATACCACATTGTAAAAATGCCATTAGGTAATGCACTTTGTGTAAGACGTTACCAAAACACCATCAGAGATAGTCAGTTCTCTGATTTGCAGTGGGCATGTGAACGATTTGGCATTAAGAACTACTTCACATTTAAGACCTCTCCTCTAGAGATTGTTTACAATCCTACAGGTCAGAAGATCTTGTTTCGTGGATTAGATGAAGGTCAGAAGATCACTTCTATTTCCGTGCCTAAAGGTTATCTTTGCTGGGTATGGATTGAAGAAGCATATGAGATTGTAGACGAAGAAGCTTTTAACAAGTTAGATATGTCTTTTCGTGGTCAGATGCCTGATGATTACTTCATCAGAATTATGATCACCTTTAATCCATGGTCTGAACAGTCATGGTTAAAGTCACGCTTTTTCGATGAACCTTCCGAACTTACATTTACCAAGACAACTAATTACCTCTGTAACGAGTGGTTATCTGAAGCTGATCATGCTTTATTTGAAGACATGAAAAAGCGCAATCCTCGCAGATATCAAATTGAGGGATTAGGTGATTGGGGTATTGCAGAAGGCCTTATTTATGAGAATGTAGAATGTCGAGAGTTAAACGACAGAGACTACATTGGAGCACCTCGCAGATATAAAGCGTTCTTTGGTTTGGATTTTGGTTTTACTGATCCTACAGCTTTCGTTGGTGGATTTGTTGATACAGAGAATAAAGAGATTTATATCTGTTATGAACTGTATCTAACCAATGTTACCAATCAAGAAATAGCAAAACGCATTAAGGACGATATTGGCTTAACAGGTGAAGTTGTTTACTGTGATGCTGCAGAGCCTAAATCTATTGAAGAACTTCGTAGAGTTGGTATCAATGCAAAACCAGCTCCTAAAGGTCCTGATTCTGTAAATTATGGTATTCAAAAGATACAGAACTACAAGATCATCTATTCTCCTAAATGTACAAACTTTGAACATGAAATCAAAAATTACTGTTGGGAAAAGGATAGATTAGGTAAACCAACAAACAAACCTAATCATGAGTTCAGTCATTGCATGGATGCACTTCGTTATGGTCTTGTAGAGTTAAAAGACACTCAAAATAGAGTTTCAGAAGCTAATTTAAGACTGTTAAGACAAGGCAGAAGAAGGTTTTAATGTATGTCATGGTTCATTTGGTTTGTCTTTCTAGTAATTATAAGCCCTGTGATTTTAGAATTGCATAAATAAGGTATTTATCATGTTTTCACCATTATTGTCTTTAGAGTATGCTTACAAATTCTGGTATAACTTAAGTCAAGAAGTAAAAGAACATCAGCGTGATGTTTCTAAGACATACCTTTGGTTAAATGTAGCTTTAATTGCAGGCTTAAAAGCAATGCCTGTTCATCAGGATTTGTATTACATTGCAGTTGCGATGACATTTACTTCTACAGCTTCATTGATTCTTGGTTGTATGTCGTTAAGTGGCTTATTCACAGGTTCAACTTATCTACCAATGGACAAGTTTAGAGCTTTGTATGATGAGTTAAAAGAATATGACAAATCAGTTAAAGATATTCTTTACGACTATGACAAAGTAATTGCCAATTTAAAGGTTCAGATTGCACGTAGAGGATGGCTATTGAGAGTTCAGTCAATCTTATCGATTATTTCATTATTGCTGTTCTTTGTCTTGCTATAAGAGGTAAATATGAAACGTGATTGGGATGTCATAAAAGTAATCTTAGAGAAGATTGAAAACAATTCTTTAGATTCATTTATCAATGATGGATTAAGTGTAAAACCACCTTATTGTATTTCAGATGAAGTATTACTTGGTCATATAGAAATTCTTGTAGATGCTGGAATAATAAAGCATGCTGAAGTGCAAAGAAATTCTGATGGTTCTTTTAACTTTTGGGATTTAAGAGGTGTTTATATAACCATGTCAGGACATGATCTTTTAGATGCACTACGAGATCAAAAAATTTGGAATGCAATTAAACTTAAATCAAAACAGATTGGGATTTCGCTTAGTTGGGAATTTATCAAAGCATCAATACCAATTGTTATTCAAAATCTAGTTAAATAATTACAAAAGAAGGCACCGCAAGGTGCCTTTTTTATTGCCTATGAATACTAAAGAACAAAAAGCGGAAATAAAAACAACTCCAAAAGCAAAAAGAAGAATTTCTCCAGAAGAGTTACTTAATCAGTTGCTTATGCCTAAAAGAACGGCTGAAGCTTTTGATACTTTAGAAAAGGTTAAGAAAACTTTCTCTTTACCTGTAACATTAGGTTGCAAAGAAAATACACGTCTTGCAATGGATTCTGCTTTTGAAAGTATTGGCGGTTTTGATTCCATTTATCAGAGCTTACAGCAACATGCCTTTGATATGGGACAGTTCCCTGTTACTTCATTTGTAGGTTATGGAGCACTACAGCAGATCGCTCAGCAAGGTATGGTTAGAGCTTGTATCTCAACCGTCGCTGATGACATGTCAAAAAAATGGATCGAGCTAAAAGGTGGAGAAGACACTGATCCTGACAAGATCAGTAAACTTGATGATTTAATCAAGAACAAGTATCACCTTCAATCATTATTCCATGATGCTTTTACAACAACAGGCTACATGGGAGGTTGCTTTATCTTTATAGATACAGGTTCAGATGAACTTGATTTGCCACTAGCAATTAACAATCAGTCAGCTGAGATTGATCCTAAACATAATCTAAAGTTCATCGTGGTTGATCCTGTTAACGTCTCACCTGCCGAATACAACGCTTACAATCCTTTAGCATCTGATTATATGAAGCCTAAATATTGGTATGTGTTAGGTAAGAAAGTTCACAAAGACAGATTATTAAGAATTGTTGATAATGAACCTCCATTACTGCTAAAACCAAATTACAACTTCTTAGGTATTCCACAGGCTCAAATCTTATGGGATTACATTCTTCACTTTAACGAATGCAGAACTTACACAGCAAAACTGCTTCAAAAGATATCGCTACTAGTAGTTAAAACTGATATGGATGCAATTCTGAATAGTGACTCACAGGGCATTGCTTTTTTTGACGCAAAGATGGCTATGTTAGCCCGCTACAGAGATAACGATTCAATCTTTGTGTGCGATAAAGACAGTGAAGATGTAACTAACGTACAAACATCTACGGCTGGCTGTACAGACATTGTTAAGCAAAGTCTAGAGATGATTTGTGCAATTAACCGAGTACCTGCTGTTAAGTTACTTGGCATTTCACCTTCTGGCTTTAATGCTACAGGCGAATCTGATCTTAAAAATTACTACGATCACATCTCTTCTAAACAGGAATTACACCGTGATGCAATTCAGCGTTGTATCAATGCTATTGAGCGTGCTGAATTTGGAGAGATTGATCCTTCTATTACCTTCGACTTTGTACCTCTTGATGTTGAGAACAGAGCATCACAGGCTATGACAGCTCAAACAAAAGTAGGTGCATGGGGTCAGTTACTTGATAGACAGGTTCTAAGCGCTGAAGAACTTCGTGAAGCTGTTAAGAATGATCAAGACATTGGCCTTGATTTTATCGACAGTGAAATGCCAGAAGAACTGCAACAAGCTCAAGCACAAGCAATGCAGAATGGCGAGCAGGAAGATTTTAAGACAGACGATCCATTTACACAGATGATGAATGAGGCTAAGAATGAAAAAGCTGAGAACAGCGAGAGTAATCGAGCCGAATCAGTGGCTTCTCAAAACCTTTCAAAAGAAGGTTCTGAAACTTCAAAGTGATTTTCAACGTTATGTTTTAAATCAAATCATGCTCAATCTGGACAGTGAAGCAATGCTTACAACAGATGCTTCATTGTCTAAACCTAAGACACAGGCAGAACGACAGCAATTACTAAAGCTACAGCGCAAGATACTGCGTTCAATGGCTAAAGCTGATCCTGAATGGCTTAAGAACCATATTGATGATTTTATAAATCGAAATATAGGTTCATGGGCTACAGGATTAAACAGCATTTCAAGACAGCTTTGTGACTGGTTCATACGCAATCAGGTTGCAACAGTCAGTTTTGCTCAGAAACAAGCTCTTAAAGCAGCAGGGTTTAATCTTGATTACCTGAAAAGAAAATGGACAGTACCTACCATTAAAAAGCAGTTCATTTCCCCTTCTATTGCATCTCAAATGGAAGGAATGATTAAAGAGAATGCAGCTTTAATCACAAAGATTTCACTTAACGATGTACAGCGTATTTCTGATGTTGTTCAAAAAGGTTTGCTAGGTGGAGACAATCTTTCAGATCTTCGCATTGTCTTAGGTGCAACACAAGGTTTTGACAGAGCACGTGTAGAGCGTGTTGTAAGTGATCAGGTACATAAATCAAGTATACAGATACAAATCAGCAACGCAAAGGATTTAGGAATTCAATACGCTATCTGGAAACATGTACCTGGCAAATACACGTCAAGAGAAACTCACAGAGCTTTTGATGGTCAGCGCTATGACATCTCTGTAGGACTGTATGACAGTGATGTAAACAAGAATGTTTTGCCTGGTGAACTGCCTTACTGTAAGTGCGGTTTTCGTATGGCTTTACCAGAGTGGTGTCGTAACTCGTCTTAGTCGTAGTTACATCTTAACTAAGACGACTTCTAATTATAAATATAGGTCAAATCATGCCAACAAGTTTAGCTTTTGACAATTTCTCAATAGATAAAGATTCAGTAAGAACTGTGGACGACAATGGTTTTCTTCATGTTACTGTTTCCCCTGTGACTAAAGAACAGGTAGCACCATACTATGGACATGAGATACCTAATCATGAAGAACTTGGTTTTGAATCTGATGTCATTTATCACGGTTACAGACCTGCATCAGAATTATCAAAACCTGACACTATTCAGAGTTTAAACGGCATTCCAATTCAGTTTGAGCATCACGCTGATTACGCAAATGCGCCTGCTAAAGATACTCGTATTGGTTCTACTGGCGATGATGCCAAATGGGAAGCACCTTATCTTACTAATTCACTTCATTTTCACGATGCTAAGGCTATTAACCGTATTAAAGACGGTTCAATGCGTGAGCTAAGTCTTGCTTACAGATACACGCCTGTAAAAAAAGAAGGTGAGTTTGATGGTCAACATTACGATTTCGTAATGACTGATATTAATTGTAATCATGTTGCTCTCGTTGAAGAGGGCCGTGCGGGACATGATGTACTGGTGGAAGACGCACAAATCAAGGAGAAAAATACAATGGCTGATAATGCAGCAATTGAAAATGCCGAGAAGAACCTTGCACAGTCAATTCTTGACCTGCACAAGGCAAAAGAAGGCGACATGGTTGATAAGGATAATACTCCTGCAACTGACGGTAAGCTTGAAGCTTTAATTGAAGCTATCAAAGCTAATGGTGATGAAGACAAGTATAAAGACATTTTAAATTCAGCTGAAGACGATGATTTGGAAACATCAGAACCTGCTGAAGACGATGATCTTGATACTTCTGATAATGGTTCTGAACATGAAAAGCCTGTAGATGCTACTGATGATGATCTTGATGATACTGATTCAGCTAAGGATGAAGAACCTAATGACAATGCTCAGGCAGAAGACGATGACGATAAGGTCATTGGCGATGCTTTAAAACAGTGTGGATTAGATGAAGCTTCACCAGAGCTTAAGAAAGCATTCATTACAGGCTTTAAGCTTTCATCCGAAAAAGATAAGAATACAGATAAGTCATTAGGTCAGGATGCACAGATTAAAGTTGCGGTTAAGGCTGTTAACAGACAGCTAAAACTTAAATATGCAGCTGCTAATGAGTGCAGACAAATTTTAGGTAATGTTGATGCAATGGCTTTTGACAGCGCAGGTCAGATTTACCGTGAAGCAGCTAAGAAGCTGGGCATCAGAAATTACAATCAGTTAACAGGCAAAGCAGCAAAAGCTGTAATCAGCGCATTAACTGCAACTAAGGACAAGAGAACTGTAATGGCTACTGATTCAGCTCCTACAGCAAAGAATAGTGCTATTTCAGAAATTTTAACAAATGTTCAGGTAGGAGTTTAATAAATGTCAATTTTACAGAAGACTGTCGGTCTATACCCTGCTAAAGGCTTTGAAGGTCAGCAGGTAGTTGTAGGTCAGGCGTTTTATACAGATACAAACTACTTCTCAGACGGTACCGTAAAAGCAGGTGGTTTTGCATTCTTTAATAAAGACGGTGTAGTTTCAGCTACAGCATCAACTGATACCGAGTTACCAATCGGTATTGTAGAACGCAACTTAACTTCAACTTTTGAATCTGTAACTGATGAAGCTACATCAGTTTATAGAGATGGTGAGACTGTAACCATTGCTTTACGTGGTCAGTACTACATTAAGGCACCTTCTGCAGGTACTACAGGCTTAAAGATTTTAATTAAGCCTACTACAGGCGCTGTATCTGTAGCTGCAACTGCAGGTACAGGTGTAGTTGATACAGGCTGGGTAGTTAAAGCAACTGACGGCAAGAAGAACTTTGCTGAAGGTGATTTAGTCATCGCTGAGAGATTCTAGGAGATAATCAATGATCGAAGATTTTGAGCTAGCTAAAGAGCGTGGTATTGTCGCTCCTTATGCAAAAGGCTTTATGGCTTATGATTCAGTAAACGGTAATATCCGTACTGATTACAACAAAACCGCAAGAATGTTAGCGCAGGATGCTGCAATTACTCCTGCTAACGTTGGAGTTCCATCAGCATTTACTGCTTACATCGATCCTAAAATTGTACAAATTCTGTTTGCAAAAACAGTTGCAACAAAGTTAGGTATTGAAGCTCAGGTTGGTAAGTGGACTGATAACTCTTATACATTCCCTGTAGAGGAGTTAGCAGGTGACGTTGAAGCTTATTCTGATTTTCAGAATGGTTCATCTGTAGATGTTAACTATGAATTCCCTGTTCGTGAGCAGTTCAGATTCCAGACTACCTTAAAATATGGTGACTTTGAAGCTGAATTAGCAGCTGCTGCAAAACTGTCACTTGTAGCAGGTAAACAGAGAGCATCAGCATCAATTATTGAAAGAGCACAGAATAAGTTCTATCTCTTTGGTGTTGAGGGTAAGGAAATCTATGGTCTGTTAAATGATCCTAATTTACCTGATTCTATTTCACCAATTTCAGCAAATGGTAAATCAACATGGGCTGATAAAAAGGCTGACTCAACAGCTGACTTTGCTAATAGAGCTTATGACGATATTGTAAAGTTAATCACTGAGTTACAGAAAAACAACGGCGGTAACATTGATGCAAATACTCCTATGATCTTAGGTATTTCCAATGCAAGAAACGCTGATCTGACAAATGCAACTCAGTTTGGTAAGACCGCTAAAGGCTTATTACTTGAGAACTATCCAAACATTCAGATTGAGGTAGTTCCTGAGTTAAGTGATACTACAGGTGAAACATTGTACTTAATTGTTCCTGAGTACAATGGCGATATTACAGCACAGCCTTCTTATTCAGAGAAGTATCGTTTAGGTCGCTTAATTCCTCATGAGTCACACTTCTCACAGAAAGCTATCGGTACTACCTTTGGTACTGTGATTAAGCGTCCTTCATTGATTGCTATCATGAAGGGTATCTAGTTTTTCAATCTCATCTCTTAAGGCGGTTTTTACCGCCTTTTTTAATTTATGGAGACTATAAAATGGCAGTTAAAAAGAAAACTGAGACAGAGAAGTTAACAGGTGCAGACGTTGTTCATATTGTTGTTTGCTTACGTCATAACCACAAGTTTGATGATATTCCTAACGGCTCAGGTGGAACAAAATCTGTAGTTTTATACGGAACAGATGCTGTTTTACGAGGTAAGAGAAAAGGCATCTTAACTGAGTCTGGTAATGGAGTACATCAGACATTATCAAGAACAGACTGGGAAGCTATTAAAGCTCTACATGGACGTGAAACCATGTTTATTGGTGCAAAAGGCTTTTTACCAAGTGTTTTTGAAATCAAAAATGAGAATGAGATGAAGTCAGATACTGTACAGGACAAGATCGCACAGACATCAGGCGGTTTTGATCCTGCTTCTCCTAAAGACGCAAAAGTTGAAGAAGCAAAAGAATAGTAATGAATGGGGAGTTTAAGCTCCCCTGTTGATTGAGGTTTTATCTGAAATGAAAGTTGAATTTGATATAGATGTTTTTAGATGCAGATATGAGCATTTGGCTGATATTTCAGATGAAGCTTTAAAAATGTGCTTTCAAGATGCCTGTGAGCTGTATGGCAATGATGACAGTTCATCATGCTTCAAGTATGAGCCTGAAAACGACATCTACACACGTAGAACATTTTTATATGCTGTTACCTGTCATTTAGCTACATTAGAGCTGTGGAATAAAAACGGACAGCCTGGAAGAGTAACTTCTGCATCACAAGGTTCAGTAAATACAAGTTTTGATTTATTCAAGTCAAACAAAGATACCGCTGATTGGTGGAATCAGACATTGTGCGGTCAACAGGCATGGCAAATGTTAAAAGGTCGCACCAAAGGCGGTAGATTTTATGGATACAAGATAAACCACCCATTTGGGTAGTGTCGTAACTCATCCTTTAAGTCGTAACTCATCCTTTTAATCAGATGTCATTTTTTATTATAGGTCAAATATGTTTACTCCTCTTCAATTAGCCTTCATGAAAGGTTTTCTTTATGCTTTAGGTCGTCAGAAAAAAAACTAGCACAGGATGACGCAAAATGGATCACTGTACATCCTAACGGTCAAAGTCATAAAGGACGTCCTGCACTGATTGATACATCATCAGGTGAAGTATTAGGTGGAATGGGCGGTAAATTCAACGGTCGTCATATTTCTGCTGTTAAAAGAGGTCATGAACAGACTGGCGCCCAGATGAATGTAAACCGTATAAACCATAAATCTGACATGATGATTAATCAGAAGATTGGGTTTACAAGTGAAAAAGAGACTAAAGAAACAAAGGTTACATCAATCACAAAGCCTGAAGGTTACGAAGAACGTAAGAAAGCCCGTGAAGCTTCTTTAAAACGTAGAGTTGATTTAGCTCAGCAGCATGCTGACACAATGCAACGTAAAGTAGAAGAAGCAGGTAAGAAGTGGGATGACGAATGGCAACATCAAAAAGAAACAGGTCGTGAGTTTGGTCAGCCAAATGTAGCTGGTCGTATGAATTCAGCACAAAATGCACTTCAAAGAAAACAAGAAGCTTACATGAATGCAAAACAAGAAGCTGAAAAAGCTCAATACAGGGCTGATAACATAAAGCACGCTGATTACAAGATTAAAGGCTCAGGTGAAAGAGCTAGAGGTGATTTACAAGATAGAATTTACGACCTGCAACAAGAAAAGAAAGGTTATACAGATGCAGTTGATGCTTTTAAAAATGTTAAGACTAAAGATGACTTTTATAAAGTTGCAAAATCTTTAAATGATGCGCCTGCAGGAGTAAAAAAGTGGGTTGATTACTTCAAAATGGATTACTTCGACAATCCAAAAGTATCAGATGAGAAAGCTATTAGAACCTTTAATGGAACTCTAAAGACTGAAGCTAAAAAACTTCAAACTAAAATCAATACAGCATCTAAGAGATTATCTAATTCTCAAGCTAACAGCTCTGTTTCAGCTTCAACATCTTCTTTTAATACTCGCTTAGGTGATGTTTCTTTTGCCAAGAACAACAAAGGTGAATCACTTGCGGTATTAAAGACAAACGGTGTTCCTTCAAAAGAAGATCGTGCGATGCTTAAATCAAGAAGGTTCAGATGGAATCCTGATTTAAAAGCATGGACGGTTAAAGCTACAGAAGATCAAAGTGACTTCATTAAAAACTTCATTGGTTAACTATGGTAACTCCACTAACTCAAAACATTGTAAAAGCTTACTGTCTTGGTTTTATGTTCGGTTTAGGCATGAAAGCTAGACAGACCATGTTAACTAAAGATGAGAATATACCTGACAAGGATCTTATCTTTAGAACAGCTAAGAATGGTAAGAAGATTGCTATTAACTCCAAGACTAAAGAAGTTAGTGGGGTTGGTAATGAAGCAGGCTATAGTTCAACCACAATTAAAGAGCTTTATGGAAACGAGATCACTGGTAAAAATCTTAGAAACGAAAAGGCTGTTAGTGTGCTCTTATCTATGAAACACGGACACATAAAAGATGCCTTTCATCGTGATGGTATTGGTGATATAGATCTTGTTTGGGGTAATGATAATGCAGGATTGCAACATATTATAAAAAGAAGACGTGAATGCGGTCAGGATCCTGAGAAAGCAGTTAAATACTTACCCGAGATAATAAATAAAGGTTCAATAATAAATCGCTTTAAAGTTAATGATACTCAAAAATTTTTTATTGAACATTCAATAGGTAATACTCGTTATAGACTAGTTATTAAAAAAGGTTTTACAGATAAAAATGGCATACATAACAACAGGTTTGTATTAACAAATATGGAAATTTACCCTGATAGGTTAAAGATTAAAAAACAAAGAATGTTGGTAAAGTAAGAGAACATCGCATATTTCAGACCTAGACAATGTATTACAAAGAAACAGAATTCTTTTCTAAAACTCTTACTTTAATTAAAGTATAAGATATTTTTAATAAAAAACAAAAAAATAACATGGACGGTAGCGGGTGTGCGGCCTACTCACCATCCGGGCTCTAGGAATAAATCCTAACCGTAAGCAGGATGACCGTCTTTCTGACTTTCACTACCGTCTTGGTCGTAATTATAGGTTGCTTTTTACAAAGATACAAGCAAGAGAACATTGCCTACCACGAACCTGACTCAATGTATTACAAAGAAACGGAATTCTCTTCTTAAACTCTTACTCTACCTAATTATAGATTATTTTTTACTAATATCACATCATGCATAAGATTGAAGTTAACTTAGAACAGCTTAAATCTCTGGTTAAAAACCTTAAGACTGAATCTAGTAAGACTGTTGCTGTTGGTGTTCGTGAGATGCGTTCAGAGAGCGGTGTATCAACACAGGAATATGGCAAATACTTAGAGTTTGGCTGGGTTCAGAGAGTAACATCAAGACAGAGTGGTTATTTATCACATCAAGGTGTTCATGTTCCTGCAGGTGCTACTTTATACAATCCACCAAGACCATTTTTTAGATACACCATTGCAGATGAAGAAAAGAATTGGAAAGACTACTTTATTAAATCTCTGGTTCATTTCTCCGTAGGTGCTGATGCCTCTTTTTATGTTAAATCGCTTCAAATGGTCGGTGCGATTATGGTTCAGGATATTCAAACAACTCTTGAAAATGGTGGTTCCAGGAATAACAGGTTTCCACCTCGTTCACCTATGACAATGGCTATATATAGAGCTATTTCAGAGGGGCATTCACAAGACGGTACAGGAACATCAAGCTCGTCTCAGGCTGGTATCAGTTCAGGGTTATTAAGAGATTCAATCTCTTTTGAAATCCAATAATCACAATTTATCACAGGCTCTATATGTTAAATCTTCACAACATCGTACGAGGGGCTATCAACGCTAACCTTGCAGATGAGACCTTTACCCTCTTTCGTTCCTGTGGACAACAGAATGTAAAAGGCATTGTAAAAGCCATTTATCTGAACGGTATAGAAGTTAAAGGCAGTTTTCAGTCAGAGAATGATGCTGCATTAGATCACTCTAATCTTGCAGGTCAAAACTCACAGATCAGAAAGCTCTATTTACAATCATCAGATAAGCTAAAAGAAAAGCCATACAGCGTATTCAGACAGCTGTCACGCAGTGGTGATTACCTAAAAGACAGTAATGGCATGTGGTGGTTTGTAATCGCTGTGGAAGAGGACTTTTCAAAAGCAGGTTGGATGTGCTTAAGAGTTCAACTTCAAGACAGAGCACCAAACCTAACTATTAAAGCTATTGAACTTACACCATCTATTCCCGTAACTCCTTCTGAAGACAAAGGCAATGAACACGATCAAGACATCGACCAATCTACAGGAAACACTCTATGAGCTGTTAAATGAGTTCTTAATCCCCTCTGTAGATGAAAACAACATCTTTTATGGCAATCAAAACAATCTAACTCTTCCTGAAGATTCAAGTGACTACGTGATCTACACAATTTTAAATATTGTCAGACACGGCACCAACGAAATTAAATACGATGCGCAAAATGAAGAAGAGCACAACAAAGTTGAATATGAAGTAAGTGTGCAGATTGACTGTTACGCAGATACTTCTAACGGCTCTGACGGGTTGGATGCAATGCTAAGAGCAAGTTCAATTGATAATTTCTCACAGTCAGATGTTGTTTATGAGTTCTTAAATGCTCGTGGAATGCATATTCTATATGCTGACAGTTCAAACGATACCACTATTGTGGCTGACGATAACAACTATTTAAAACGTTGGTCAACAACTCTTCATATAGCAATGACTACAGAAACCATTTATGACAGCTTTGGCTTTACTGAAGTTGACATTAAAAACAATTTTATTATCCGTTTGTCTGAAGCTGAAAAGCAAGACCCTTCTTTGAACGTTCTAGGTATTAAGAACGTAGATTCTATTAAATAGGAGAAAAATACAATGCCAATTAGTGCAAGTAACATCGTCAGCATTGTACCTCGAATTTTAAAAGGTACAGGCTCTGATCTGGTCTTTAATGGTCTTGTTCTTTCAAAGAATTCAAGACTTGCCGTAAATGCACCAACCTCATATTCATCAGCTTCGGCTGTAGCTTCTGCATTTGGTGAAACATCAGATGAATATAAATTTGCTCAGGTGTACTTTGGCGGTTACAAGAACAGTCAGATTAAGCCTTCTGTTCTGTATTTCTATCGTTACTGCGATACAGGTGTAGCACCTTTTGTTAGAAGTACAGCGTTAAAGCCTTCAACAGCATTAGCATCTTTAACTCAGATTTCAAATGGCGCTTTTTCTGTAACATTAACAGGCAAAATACATACAGTTTCAAGCTTAGACTTATCCTCAGCATCTTCATTATCTGAAGTAGCTGACAAGGTTCAAGAAGCTTTAAGAGATCTTGATTCTGATTCAGAAGATGCAGAATTATCAGGTTTAACCGTTTCATTTGATTCAGTAACCAATGCATTTACTATTACAAATGGCACATCATCTTCAAAGGTATCTGTTGCAACACCTACTGGTGATGTTGCTCTTGCAATGGGCTTTACTGCTGATTCATGTATAGTTTCAGACGGTTCTGATTCAACCACCCTTTCAGCTACTTTCAACAAGTTAACTTTAAGCTTCCAAAACTTCGTTACTTTTACAACCTTATGGGAAGCATCAGATGATGAGGCTTTAGAATTAGGCGAATGGGCTACAGCTAATGCATCTGCTGGTGTTTGTTATCTGTATGTTCTTTGGGACAGTTCTAAAGAAAATGCTGACAGTAACAGTAAATCAATTATTGCTGAAAAGTTGATTACAGAAAACATAGCAGCAACCACTGTTGTTTATGATTCATATCGTGTTGCAGCGTTTATCATGGGTGCAGCTGCTTCTATTGCCTGGGATAACAAGAACAGCACTATTACTTTTGCATTCAAGTCTCAGGATGGATTAGGTGCAAATGTATTAGATACAGACGAAGCAAATGCTCTTGAGGGACACAAAGTCAACTTCATAGGTAACTATGCAACACGTAATGACAACTTTGTCTGGTTATACTCTGGCCGTATGTTAGGTGAATGGGACTGGATTGATACTTATCTAAATTCAATCTGGTTATGTAACGCAATGCAGGTTCAGGTAATGGCAGGATTTGAAGCTGTTAGAAGAGTGCCATACACCTCACGTGGTTATGCAATGATCCGCTCATGGTTAAGAGATGTAATTAACCGTGCTAAGAATAATGGCGTAATTGAAGCTGGTGTATCTTTATCTGAAACTCAGAAGAGTTCTTTAATCGAAGAGTTGGGTGCTGATTACTCAGACGAAATCTACAATAACGGCTACTACTTACAGATTTTAGATCCTTCAGCTCAGACAAGACAGCAACGTAAATCCCCTTCTTGTAACTTGGTTTACACCTATGGTGGTGCTGTACACCGTTTAACCATGCCTTCAATTGCTGTAGTTTAGGAGAAATAAATGAAGACTATTACTAGTGCAAACGCAATCTTAATCTTAACAGTTGAAGAGCTTTACCCTTCAGGAGTACAGATTGAGAAGTTCGCATCTGATGATGCGTTCAGCTCTGATAATGTAACTATTGCTGAGGTAAGAATGGGTGTAGATGGACAGCTTGCAGCAGGTTATACCCCTGCACCTATTCCTTTTAAGATTTCATTAGAAGCTGATTCAGATTCTATTGAGTACTTGAGAAATATTGCAAACAATCAGAGATTAAATAAGACAACTTATTCAATTACAGCTTCAATCTCAATTCCTGCTTTAGGCAAAGAATTTACTTTGATTAATGGCATCCTGACAGAGGTTCCTTCAATTTTAAATGCAAAGAAAGTATTAGAGCCTACTCAGTGGGGATTTACCTTTGAAGATGTAAACGATTCAACTATTTAACTCTTTTTTCCGTAGCTAATATTGATTTTGGGGTATCAGTTTTGATGCCCTATTTTTTTTATAGGTGAGATTATTACATGAGACAGATTAAAAACATTACCATCGTTGATGGTGAAGCTCAATATAAGTTCAGATTAACTCAAATCCCTGCAATTAAGGCTGAAAAGTGGTTAATCAGAGTTGGTATAGCTCTGGCAAAAGCAGGATTACTCAACATTGATATAGAGAAACTAGGCGTATCAGGTTCAGATACTATGAGTACCATTACCAATTTAATAGCTCAAAAAGGCTTTAGTTTCTTTGGTCAGTTAGATCCTGACACTGTAGATCATCTGTTATTTGACCTTGTTAAAGAAACAGCTGTAAGAATGAATGACGAAGCCATCATCAATATTACTGAAAAAGAGCTTGAAATCTTTGATGATATTAGAGCTTTATGGCAATTACAGAAAGAGGTATTTGCTGTAAATTTTTCTTCTTACAAGAACGAAAACAGCTTGAAGAAGCAAGCTTAAGTTCTGGTGGTCAAACACCTCATTTTATTCAAACACAGAACTTCTCACGCCTGTTTGCTCCTTTAATACAGGAGCATTATGCAACATTACAAGAACTAGAACAGTACTACAGCTACGAAGATGCTATGGACCTGTTAGAGTGTCTGTATGTTGCAAGAACTAACGAAAACATTGCAAATGATTTTGCAAGTAAACAGAGAACTTAAAAAATGGCAACATTAGGTGACGTACTTTTAATTAAACTCGGCTTAGATACTGGCGATATTGACAGTCAGATGAACAAAGTTGAGGAGAATGCAAAAAAGAGCACATCTAATGTTGCGCAGGCATTAGATAAAACAGCTAATAATACAGCTAATCGTATGCTTGGGCTTGTTAAGGGTATCGCAGGACCTTTAGCAGCTGCTTTCTCTGTTGGTGCAATGTTTAAATCTTACTTTGGTGGATTATCACAAGTAGCTCAGATGACAGGTGCTTACTACAAGCAGCTAGATGAGTGGCGTGAGAAGATGGCAGCATTCAACCGCTACACAAAACAGGATATTGAAGTTTATGTAAAAAGCCAAAAGGCTTTAACTAACTTTAGAATTGCTGTAGCTGATTTCTCAGCTGTTCTGATGCGTTCTTTTAATCCAATACTCTTAAAAGGAGTAGAGGCTTTAAATTCATTCTCCAAGTGGTTAGGAGAACACAAAGAAGATGCTGCAAGATTCTTTAAAATCTTAGCTGTGGTTATTACTACTGCTTTGGTGCCTGCATTTATATCTCTTGCAGGTGCAATTTTAATGAATCCTATTACGTGGATCATTGCAGGTATTGTAGCTTTAGCTCTTGTTATTGATGATCTGATAGTAAGGATAAAAGGTGGTAAATCCCTCTTTGGTACTTTCTGGGATCCTTTCATTAACTTTGGTAAAAAAGCTTATGACTTTATAACAAAGTTTTATGAACGTTTTAAAAATTCAGAAGGAGTTAATACCTTCATTGAAACATTAAAGCAGTCACTAAGATCCCTATCAAACATCTTAGAACATGTTTTTAATGGTATTGCTTACTTTGGCATTCTTTTAGCAAAGCTGTTTGACCAAGGAAATGATGCAACATGGTTTGACGGCTTAGCACAAGCTGCAATGTTTCTTGTGAATGCTGTAGGAAGTGCTTTTAACGCAATCCTCGGTGTTGTAGAAATGGTAATGGGCGCTATTGTTGCCCTGTTTACTGGAGACACTGAGTTATTAAAACAAGGCTGGTCTGATTTCTGCAGTTCATTTAAAAATCTGTTTAAACCTGTTACAGACTGGTTAATGCATATTATCGACTACATCAAAGGTAAATTCTTAGGAATGTTTAATTCTGTAGTTGAAAAAGGTAAGAGCATGATCGAGTGGGTAAAAGGTTTAAATCCTTTCTCAAACGATGATGAAGATAAGAAACAGGGATCAAAACCTACCACTTATGAAGGTACCGATGCTCCTATTGTGGATGATGACGTTCAAACTTCAAGTTTACCCGAGCAGAAATCTCAAACAAGAGTACTTACAAAACTTGAAGAGAAAAAGAAAGAAACAGACATTCAGAACTTAAAGAACGTAGAGAATGTTAATAACGTTGAAAATACAAAGAACAGCGTCTTAACAACCAGTAAGAATGTTGAGAATTCAAATGTAACCAACGTTAAAAATGTTGAAAACGTAAAACAGGTTCAGGCATCAGTTCAGGACAATTCTGTATCCAAGTTAAACAATGAACTTGAAAAGAGAAACAAATTTGAACGTTCTTTTAGAGCTGAGCTTGCAAGACAGAAAAAAGAACTTGCTGAAATTGACAGGTTAAGAAAGGCCGGTAAGTACAATGAAGCTAACAAACGTCTTAATACACTAAAGACAGATCAGAAAACCTTACAGGGTTTTGTTAGAACAGCTAATAATCTAAAGGTTGGTGTTGCTTCTATTCCTACACCTGAAAAAACACAACAGGTAGTTACAAACTCAAATGTAAGTAACCATACCACTAATTCAAATTCTACTTCTAATCAGAGTAAGACTGTTAACAACAATTTCACCATCAATGGAGCAACTCCTGAGATGACACGTTCTGTAATACAGACAGCTAACGGTCTTGATAACTCTTATTTAGCAGCGCAAAGCGTCTGCTATAACTAGATGATCTTTTAAGCATAGGTTAAAAAATATGGCTGATATAAAAGATGATGCTGTATTAAATTCAAGTAATTCTCACAGCTCAACAAATGGCTTTAAAGTAAGAATTATTAACGGATTAGAGAACTTTAAAAACTATCAGGACAAAGCATTAGACAGGTTGGGCTTAAAGAATATCACCTCAGGTAATATGTTTACTCAGAGTGATATTACCAAGCTGACAGCAAACCCCTATCTTAGAAACAGCCTGCGTAAACTTGATAATTTAAAGTTCTTTAAACAGGTTAACAGGTTTCAGAATTCACAGGCTTTTGCTATTGCTAAAAAGGCAGGACTAGGTTCTTTTATCAATGGCCTTTCAGGTAACAGCAATAATCAGGGACAAAAGGTAACCAGAACATGGAACATTGTGGATGATAACGGAGAGAGGGCTGTTACTTTTAATACATTCTTTGCCATTGATGTTAAAAATGAAAGCAAAGCTATCTCCTCACCTACTGAAAACGGTTCTTTTGTTTCTTACAATAAAACTCAATCCCCTATTGAGATACAGGTTGTTTTAGGTATTAAAGGAACTCCTGAAACAATCTTATCAGCTGTATCTGCGTTAATGGAATTGAGCAACAGCGAAACGATTGTCAGTTTGATCACGCCAGATCAGGAATACAAATCGCTTAATCTTATCAAAATGGATTATCACAGAGACGCATCAACAGGAGTTGATTTACTCACTGTTAACTGTGGCTTTGTTGAGGTACGACAGTTTAAGAGTGAGTATACCAATACAAAGATTGCAAAACGTAAATCAAGAGGACAGACACAGAAAAAGCCTGAATCAATGCTTAACAGTGTGTTAAGTAAACCTGTTGATGATTTTAAAAAGTGGATTAGAAATTAGCTATGGAAGTTCTATCTGTTGAAGCATTACCAAATCAGGAATTTCAAATCATACTTGATGATCAAATCTGCCAAATTCACCTGTATCAGAAAGGTGATTACATGTTTCTTGATTTGTATGTAGATGATGAAGCAATTGTTGAAGGCGCAATAGTTCAGCCTAAAACAGGCATTATTCAGTCTCCATCTAAGTTTAAAGGTCAACTTTACATTGTTGATGTAATTAACCCTGCGGATATGCCTAAGCAACCTAATTACACCGAATTGGGTGACAGATTTGAACTTGTTTATCTGACTGAAACTGAATGTAAAGATCTTGGTTTGAGGTTCTAACATGTTTGCATCTAAGATTATCTGGGGTAAAACTACCAGTGTATTAAAAAATAGTTCTTCAACCAAAACACAATCAGTAACTGAGATTAAAACCAATAAAGCTATAACCAAACAGGCATCTGCACCATCCTCTTTTAAAATCAGAAAATTGAAAGTTCAAATTACTTTAAACAAAGGAACTTTTAAAAACGGCTCTAACAGCATCATAATCTCTGATCTTGGTATGTCAGCAAACATAGAGAAATTAGGACCACCTGATTTTGGAAAAGCATCTGTAGAAATCTATAACTTGCCTCGTGACGTCATGGAGCGTATATCAACACTTGCAATGATGCCGATGTATCACAATTACAACTACATAAACATCTATGCAGGTGATGATTACAGCGGTTATACACAGGTGTTTGCAGGAACTATAGCATCTGCTGTAGCTGACTTTAATTCACAGCCTGACATCAAAATGAAAATTGATGCTCGTATTGGTTTCTTTGGCTCTATTACTGCACAAGGTCAGAATGTTGTTAAAGGAACGCAGAGCGTTGCAAGTTTTGTTGAGAAACAAGCAAAGATTGCAGGTTTTACATTCAAGAATGAAGGCGTAACGGCATCTGTTAAAAACGCAATTTTTAGCGGTTCACCTATTGAACAGGCCAGACAGGCTTGTGAACAGGTAGGAGCAGAACTTGTTATTGATGATGACAAAATGATCTTAATCAGTAACGGCTCATCTGTAAAAGGAACTGTACCAAAGCTAACAGCCAGTACAGGTTTGATTGGTTATCCTTCCATGTCTTCTAATGGTATCAGCTTTAAAGCTGTATTCAATCCTCAGTTTAAATTTGCAGGTCTTGTTGAGTTAAAAACTCTAGTCCCAAAATGCACAGGCCAATGGCGAATTACAAAATTAAGTCATAAGCTATCATCTAATTTACCTGGTGATGGTTCTTGGGAATCTACAATCACAGCCTACTATCCTCACATGAGTGGTGCTTGTGGAAGGTATGTATAATGTCTGAAATTACATCTACTAAAAAAGCCAGTACTCAGAGTATGTATGCTCCGTTAAGCCCTTTTAACGCTGAGGAGTATCACATACGGTCACTGATTGATAAAGTTGTCTTTACAGGCTTTTTAGCTAAGATTGAGAGCTGTTCCTCGTCAGGTGAAGGTGGTACCAAAACTGTTATTGCAACACCTTTAATTGCACAAACTGATGCAGAAGGTAATGCTCTTTCAACACCTTCTTATCAGGAATTACCACACTACAGATTTCAAGCAGGCATTGCTGCTGTCATTATGGATCCTGAACCAAATGATATTGGCGTTTTCTTATGCATGAAGGCTGATGTATCAAACATCAACAGCACCACGACTGCTACTTCAAGACCTGCAAGCTTCAGAAAGTTCAATCCTGCTGATGCAATCATGGTAGCAACCATTCACACTAAAGATCCTAAAGTGTGGGTACATCTAAAACAGGACAAAACAATCGTTCTGCACGCTCCCGAGGGTTACACAGTAGAAACAGATGAGTATGTACACATTAAATGTAGGACATGCACTGTAGATGCTTCTGACAGCGTTACAGTCAACACTCAAACAGCTACTATCAATGCTCCTACAATCATTCTAAACGGTAATGTGCAGGTTACAGGAACTTTAGTATCAGGTACTCAAGGCGGAGGAACTGCTACATTTAACGGAGACATCATCTCACAGAAAGATGTTATTGCTTCTGGCACTTCATTACATACCCACACTCACAATGGTGTTTATCCTGGCAGTGGCAATACAGGAACGCCAAACTGATGAATACAGAACAAGCTTTTAAACTTGGTGTAGCTTACAGATTAGGTATGCTTTACGCTAATTTCTTAACCTGTGATTCAAACACTAATAATCCTTATTGGGTAACCATTAAAAATGGTAAGCATCTTTTAATTAACAGTTATGGAGACATACAGTCAGGTCATTTTAAAGGAAGTAATATAGCTGATTTATCAACAAGTCATGAAAAGAAAAGAGCAAAGAACAACTATAATCCATCGCTTGATCTTAAGTCACTTTATAAGCAGAAATTAAATGTTATTTCAAAGCATCAAGAAGCTGTGAATGACATGCTAAAAGCAAAGCATGGATATATTCCAAATGCTTTTCATAATAAACATATTGGAGATATTGATTTACATTGGGGTGATGAAAATTCTGGGTTACATCATATTCTTGAAAGAAGATCCAATCAGAAAGGCAAACTAAAGGAGATGTTAGCTCAACTCGATGAGATTGTGACTAAAGGTCAAGTTGTTGAAGAGACAGTTCATCAATGCATGCTTCGTTACAACAATTTTACTGTAATAATCAGTAAAGGCATTTACGGAACAAAAAGAAAGGCAATTATTACTGCTTTTCCTCAAAAAAAGCTAAGTAAGCCGTGAGACCCCTTTATATTTTCTTATAAGAAAATATTGTAATTTTCACAACCGAAGGAAGGATGAGTCTAAAGTTAAAGTTCCACCTTGTTCTTTAACATCATGGCTTACTTAATAAGCGGTAGAGTATTTAATCTTTATTGAAAAAGTTTTGCTTATTTTCAAAGAAGATAACTCTGAAGCTAAAAAAAAATACTTTCTCAGCATTACCGCTTACATAACTAAAAGAATTAAGCGGTAAGAGCCTTTCATCGTTTCTAGAAGGTCGATGCTGTTTCTACGGAGGAGGATAGCTCTGAAGTTAAAGGTCCTACTCAACTCTTTAACATTACCACTTAATTTAGTAAAAAGACGTAAGCGCATTAAGGAAACACTACAAGTAGCCGGGTGTTGAATCGAGTAATGTTTTAGGGTTAACCCATCATCCAACCTTAATGACTGTCTAGATAAAATTGACTTACTCTTTTTACGGATTGTTAATAAGAATAGTTCATCAATCACTAAATTTCAAGGTTCTTAATATGCACTCTCTATTCTTAGATCCTGACAAATGGGATTTGTTTGTTGATAAAAATGGCAAGATAGCTAACTGCTATGCTGAATATGCCATAGCTCAAAACGTTGCTAATGCATGTCGATTGTTTATTAAAGATGCTTATTACAATGAAGATCGTGGTATTCCTCACTTTGCTCTTGAGTTAAAAGAACAGCCTTCAATAGATATTCTAAAAAACAGATTAAGAGATGCTGCGCTTGAAGTTGAAGGAGTTGCAGACGCTCAGGTTAACCAGCTGACTACTGAAGGCAGAATGTTAGTTTGCCAAATGTTAATTCAATTAAACGATGGGACAATGATCAATGTTGCAATTTGATAGTTCAAAAGGTTTTACAGTTTCAGAAGTTGAGGACATACGTTCTGAGGTAGCATCTCAATGGAAAGAGGCTTTTAAAGAAGACAATACACCTGAGCTTAATACAGAGCCTGAGACACCGGCAGGACAGTTAATTGATTCTCAAACTGCTGCAATTTCACAAAAAGATGCTGAAATTGCTTTTCTTGCCAATCAATTTAACCCTTTGACAGCTTCAGGCAAATTTCAGGATGCATTAGGCAAGATTTACTTTTTAACCAGACATGCAGCTGTTAACTCTACCTGTGTTTGTACCTGTAAAGGTAGAGAAAACACTTTTATTCCTAAAGGCTCACTTATTCAATCTGAGGTTACTGGCATTAAATGGGAGTTAATGAACAACGTCACTATTAAGAGTAATGGTTCTGTTGATGCTCAGTTTAAATGTTCTGAAACAGGACCTGTTGAAGCAGGTGCAGATACATTAACAAACATTGTAACTACTGTTGCAGGCTGGGATAGTGTAACTAACAATGCCAGTGCTTCTGTAGGTTCTTATGAAGAATCACAATCAGCATTTGAAACTCGAAGATACAACTCTGTAGCGTTAAATTCACGAGGCACAAATGGAGCTATCTACTCTCGAATATCTCAATGCGATGGTGTTTTATCCTGTTACATCGACAGTAATAGAACCAATGTAATTAAGAAAGTAGACGGCTACAGTATCAAACCTCACAGTGTATTCATTGCTGTGATAGGCGGTAATGATCAGGACATTGCCAGAGCTATCTATGAGACGGTATCTGCAGGATGCGATTACAACGGCAATACTTCTGTAAAAGTAAAAGATGAATACACTGGAGCTACAGAAGATGTAACCTTCTTAAGACCTGAGAAATTGCAGATTTACATTAAAGTTCTTTTAAAAGACAAAGAGACTTTGCCAAATCAGTACGAAACACTTATTAAAGATGCTATTTACAACAACTTCTATGGTCTAGAAGATAATCTTATTGCTAATGAACCGCTGTTAAGAGTGGGAATGAACGAAGATATTTATGCAAGTCGATTCATCATTTCAACATTAAACAACAATATCAATAACATCATGAACATATCTATTTCATCTGATGGTACAAACTTCGAGAACATGATCCACACTCCATGTAACCGTGAACCAGTATTGTTAAAAAACAACATCATTTTGGAATTTGTTGATGAGAAGGAGGAATAAGTGTCAGAGTTTCATATCGATGCAACTATACAATCACAGTATTCAGCATCAAAACATATTTGTAACTTAGTTAACGCTTTTTGGGAATCAATCAACCCCGAAGCTGACATCGAACTGATTTACAACAAGATGATTAACCCTCTTACAGCAGAAGGCATAGGGCTTGATGTCTGGGGAAGAATTGTTGCTGCTGGTCGCACCTTTTTAGCTAAAGACGAATCACTTCCATATTTTGGCTTTGATCCTGTGAAGTTAAAAAATGAGCGAGTAGCTGATTTTAATCATGCTCCTTTTTATACGGAAGTTAACGGTCAGCTAAGATTAAGCGATGAAGCTTATAGAACTTACATTTTCGTTAAAGCTATGATTAATATTGGAAACAGTTCTTTGGCAGATCTTAACAAAATGCTGCATACAATGTTTCCTAAAGCTGATATACAAATTCTTCATATCAGTACCATGACATTACGCCTTTTAATGCGTTCTAACGTTGCCAGTGCTGACATAGCAGCACTTTTAAACTTACCATGGCTGCCTACAGGTGTTGGTCTTGAGTTTTATCAGGTGATCACCCCTACATTTGGCTTTAAAGGTTCAAAATTAAAGAACTTCGGTAATTCAACATTTTCTACTTACTCTCGTGAGGATATAGCATGAGTAAACAACCTCAAATTTGGAAACAACCTTTAGGAGACAATGCCGATAAAAACGACATTTTGGATGAAAATTTAGAAGCCGGCTTTGTTGATCAAAAAACACTGTTCAGATCAATCTTTGAAGTTCCGTTAAAAGCCGGTGGTATGGCTCCTAAGAGAAGAGATTTTAATGGATTGTTTAACCTAATTGGACAATCCATTTTTTATGCCATGAACGGTGGTGTATGGGGGTACAACACATCTGTAGATTATGACTTAGGATCATTTATTAAATACAATAATGAACTGTATTTATGTATAAAAAAGAATGGTCCTTCTGCATCTATAATTAAAGCTCCTACAGACAGCTCATACTGGTGTAAATTTGCCACAGTACAGGATCTAACCCGCTATTTACCTCTTACAGGCGGTAATATTACAGGTAATCTTACTGTTCAATCTAAGCATGTTGTTCGTTCTGTTAATAACTTCAACGCTGACAGTAAAGGCAATGTTTCTATCACAAAAGTTAACGCTTCAAATAACTCTGATCATGCAACAGAAGCAGATCATGCAACTTTAGCAGATAGAGCCTATCCAAAGCGTTCTGATGGTACAAATATCAATGTAATATGGAGTGGACAGGCAAATCAGCCTTCATGGCTTTTAGGTAGTAACAATGGTGTAGATTTCTATGTTTGGGATCCTTATAACTTTAGCGTTAATTACGCCAAATCAAGTGGTTCAGCTGAAAAGGCAAAACAAAATGCTGATGGTTTAAATCTTGATAATACCATTGTTAAGAATATCGCTATCTCAGGTAAAACCATTACAGTAACAAGGTTAGATAATACCAAGTACACACTTACCACTCAAGACACAAACACAACCTACAGTAAGTTATCACAGTTTCAAAATGACTGTGGATATATCACATCAAATAACAGGGCTTACCCTCGCAAAGTAGGTGGCGGTGATATTAACTTTAACTGGAGTGGTATGGGCGGTCAACCTACATGGCTATGGGGCGGTAATGACGGCACAAACATGTATGTCTACAACCCTGCTAATTTCTCAGTCAATTACGCTAATTCATCATGGTTAAGTACACGTGCTGTTCAGGACAGTGATGGTTTGCAGATCAATACTACTTATCTAAAAAAAGCTGATGCAGGTAAAGTTACTTTAAGAGCTACAAGAAACTGTGACGGCAACTGGAGTATTACAGGATTAACTGTTGGTAAACCCTTATATATCACACATTCGGGTGGTCATTCATGCTATATACAAGTTCTTTCGGGCACAAATGACTTTGTAGGACATGCTTATAGCATTGGCGCTGTGTACTATTATTTAGTGGTTCAGAGTTCATCAGGCGCATATATTTATATTCCGACCTCTTCAACTGTTACTTTTAATATTACTAATGCATCAGATGACGGTGATGTTTTACGAGCCTACCAATAGGATTATTTTATGATTAAAGTTTTTATCTTAAACGGCGAATGCATCAATGTAGACAATAAAACTGATGCAAGACGACTAGTCAAAGAAGGAGCCAAAGAGGTTACTGACTTATCAATCTTTGGTGATCATGTTAAGGACGTTTGCCCTGCTAATACAAAAGTTAACGCAGATGGTTCTATTACTTTTACACCTCCTACTGATGAAGCTGTAAAACAAAAAGAAATTCAAAAAGAGATCTTAACCAAAGATAACAGAATTGCAGAGATCAAAGAAGAACTTGTAACAGCTTATCTTTTAGATGACAAAGATACTTTAGAGGCTTTAAAGACTGAGTATAAGGAGCTTATAAATGAAGAAGTGTAAGTATTGTCTAGCGCCTTTGGATAGTAAAGGTTATTGCTCAAAACCGTGCAAGTTAGGAGCGAAGCTAAAAAGAATTACTGAATTAAATCAGAAGAAGAACGGAAAATAACATTCCTGTTTTTTTTATATCTACACATTTCTAAAAGGTTTATAAAACATGAATAAACAGCCTCAAATTTGGACAAGACCATTAGGCGAAAACGCCGATGTAAACAAGATTGAAGATGACGTTGCAGTTGATTCAGGTAACATATCTTTTTCAAAACTGTTTGGCAAAATAACAGCTGTACCACTTGAAGAAGGCGGTATTGCTCCTGAGCGTGAAGATTTTAATGCTCTGTTTAAGTTATTAGGCGAAGTTGCATACTACTTCATGCATGGTGGTATTTATAACTATGCAAATAATATTGATTATGAAGTAGGATCTTTTGTTCGTTATAACAATGAACTTTACGTTTGTGTTACTGACAATGGACCTTCAACCACAATAAAAGCTCCTACAGATTTAATTTATTGGGCTAATGTTAAAAATGCACAAAAACTCGCCACCGCTCGTACTATTAACATTCAGGATGCAAGTGGAGACAATACAGGTACAGGTATTGATTTCGACGGTTCAAAAAATGGCATTATAAAACTGCCTCAAACTATAAAAGGAAACCTTGATGGTAAGGCAACATCAGCTGAAGAGGCTGACAGCGCAAAGATCGCTGACAGTGCCAAAGAATGTAGTGGTAACAGTGCAAGTGCAACAAAGGCTACACAAGACAGCGTTGGACAGCAGATTAACGCTACTTACATCAAGTCTTTGTCTGTAAACGGTTGTACAATTACTTATACAAAAGGCGACGATACAACAGGCACTATCACAACTCAGGATACTAATACGACCTATTCAAACATGAAAGGAGCGACCACTAGTGCTAACGGTTCTGCAGGCTTAGTGCCAGCACCCGCAACAGGCGCAGCAAATCGCTATCTAAGATGTGACGGTCAATGGGTTGTGCCTGATACAGGCCCTACATACAGTAAGTTAAGTCAGTTCACTAATGATTCAGGATTTATCACAAAGTCAGGCAGTTGTGCCAGTGCGACAAAAGCAATACAGGACGGTGACGGAGCAACCATAACATCAACTTATGTAAAGTTAGCATCAGCTCAAACTATTTCAGCGCAGCATAACTTTTCAAAAGGTGTAAAAATCGACGGTTATTTAATTACAGTAGGTTAATATGGCGCGCATAAAATTTAATGTAAATGGAACAACATATTCAACTTGGAACCATACAACGAAGTTAACTACTCCTAGTTTAATCTTAAATGACAATGGCACAGTAAGATATACACCTTTGTTTGCTGTAAATAATGGTGCAGAGGCTACATTAGATAATCATTGGTATTACAGATGCGGTGCTTTGGCTGTTACACATAACAATACTAAGTACCATGTTGCAATCAGTCGAAGATATACAAACGTTTTATCGGGGACTATCAGTACAACTATTACACACAGCGGTAAAACAGGTACAACTACAACAACTACAAGTAAAACAGTTACGCCTATGGGTTACCATGATTTTGGCTTTCAAAATGTCCCCCCTGGCAATTACGGCGTTACCGCTGATGTCACCGTTAATTACGGTGTAACTTTTTTACAGACACCCGCAATTTACATTAACTATGGCGGAACGCTTGTAAGCGCAGGCACAAGCTCATGTGTAATCAGAGTATATAGTTCAGTTGTCAATTCTGGAACAAGTAACGCATACATGGATGCCGGCTCTGTGAACTACTTGCTAATCATTGCAGGTAATGTAACTACAACAACTACAACCTATCCAAATGAGACAAAATCAGCTGTTGCACAAGGTAATTTCAATTATGGTGTAACTTATCCTAGCGTACCTAATTTATGGACGGATGGCTCTGGTATTGCTGTGTATAACAACAACGGTAACGCATCATGTCACGTATCTAAAACATTAAGCGGTACTGTTGCTTTTGGTAAATCAGCTACTTTATCTCATAATTTCGCAGTAGGTTTTAACGGTGATTTTGGATTAGGCTAATGGAACAGTGGAAATTTTGGAAGTGTCTTCCTATTGTAAAAGTTTCTGACAAAGGAAAAGTTTACGATTGTAAAAGAAATACTCTTTGTAAAACAGAAGTGATTAGCGGTCATGTTTACGTTTGGATTGATGTGTTAGGCATCAAAAGATATTTGTTAGCGCAAGTAGTTGCTGACACTTGGCTTGATAATCCTAACAATTATCATCTTATCAAGCATAAAGACGGAAACAATCTGAATAACTGTGTTTCTAACTTAGAGTTTGTAGAAACGATGGAAGACACAATCAATCATTCTAACGATAAAAAAAATATTGAACGTTGGAAAGAAAAGATGAAAAGGCAACATCAAGCATTTAGGAGCTTATAATGATTTATACAATAAGTTTAAAAGAAAATAAGATTGAAAAGAAAGATGAAATTTTTTACTTTGAAATGGCACAATCTTATGAACTTACAGATTTAGGCATAAACAAAATCATCTATAACGATGATACAGACGAATACAAGTACTTTGACAATACAAACAAAGAGCTTGATATAGAGCTTAACGAGTATCAAAAAACAGTACGAGATACAATCTTAACTACATTCCATTCTCTTTTTGACGCTGATGCTTTAAACCGCTTAAAGCAAAGAAAGATTTACGATCTGAAAACTCAATGTACTTTTAATGATTATTGCGATATTAACTGCAACTTCTTTTGCAGTTTTGGTTTGTTGTTACCAGGTGATAAGCAACATATAGACTTGTACAAAAGTTTATTGAATTACACTGATACAAATCTTGTTATCACTGATATGAATGGTGACAAACAGGAAGTTACAAAAGAGCAGCTTAACACCATTATTGAAGAGTGTCTTATCAATCTTGAATACTTGCAAAAACAGCAACAACAGGCAATTATAGAGATTGCTTCTTTTAACAGTGAAGAGAGTGTCACAAACTACAATGCGGTGATCTCCCCTTTCAACTTCTTCAGTTCTGGAGATCAATCTGAGATTGAAGATTTAAGAGTTAAAGTAAAGAACGAACTTATGTATCCTCAAGTCTTATCAGATGGTTTACTTGAATTGTCAGATCAATATGAAACATCCAATACAGAAAATCAGGATGCAATTATTGAACTGTCAGATTTAGTTTGTGAATTACAGGAAGAAGTTAAACAATTAAAGGCAAAACTAGGAGCTTAAAATGAATACTTTATATTATCGCTATGTGATTATGGGTAAACGTACTGTTGACAGCATTCCTGCATCAAGACGTGAAGCTGTAAAAGAAATGCTAATCGAAAATGGTTACACAATAAATGATGACGGCACAGTATCTAAGTCGTAACTCATTCTAAGAATGACAAAGCCTCTGTAATAGAGGCTTTATAATAACTAATTAACTTTGTCTGTAATGCCAATATCTCGTAAGAGTTTTTGAGCAAAATGTTTATCTGCTAGATGTGTAGGAATTTGAACACGACCTGTTAGTTTTCCATGAGCGTCTTGTTTAATCCAAATTTCATGGGAACCTTTACCATTACGATAATATCTGTAACCGTGTTCTTTTAAGATCTCAATGACAATTTTGTAGTAACCGTTCATTAAGAAAGTGCACCTATAATAATTCCATTAGGAGAAATTTTGGGATGATCCTTTTCGTCATCTACTCCATAAAGGTCGAGCCTTACTAGATCGTAAGCTCCACTTTCAATAGCTTCGATTACTTCTTGAACAGTTTTACCCTCTGCATTAAGTCCTTTAATATCAGGACTACAGCCATAAATTAACCCTGTTTCTTTTGATCTAAAAATATCATAGCGATATGATAAGGTTACACCAAACAATTTATATATTTGTTTCCAAAATGGAAGACCTATTCTATATTTCATATCTCTTCTCCAACGTTTTTCTAATGTGTAATATTACATTCTCAAAACGCTTTGGTAAATATAGAAAAATTTAACTATTTGATTTAGGACACTATAAAGGAGTGCATTATGTACACAAGATTACACGCTGTTAATGGTATTGTAGGTGAAGGTGTTAAGTTCGAGCGCATCAGACGTGTCACTGGTTATCTTGTAGGAACCTTAGATCGCTTTAACAACGCAAAACGAGCCGAGGTTCGTGACAGAGTTAAGCATATGCATGCGTGATATCATTCATTTTACTGATGTCAGTAAAATGGATTATACTCTATAAAAATAAAAAATCCTCGTTGTCATGATAACAATGAGGATAAATGCGTTTACAGGATTATTATATTAAGTATGGAAAGAAAAGTACATTTAACTTTTGAATTTTTCAAAGTAACTCAACCAAAAGATTCGTCATTAAATTTTGAGGATACTTTAGTTCGATTATTAAACAAAGATATTACTCAAAAGGATAAGAAGATACTAGCCAATGAAAATAACTCTGAAGAGATAGTTATCGTTTTTACAAAAGTAAGAATGAACAACATTCCAGACAAAATTAATGTAGCAACAGGATCTTGTACTCCAATTGAGCTTAGCGATGATGAAGGGTTAAGTGAAAAAGTTGTTTTTATCTTTAATAAGAAATTAAAAGTTGTAGCAATTCAGAAAAATGTAAATTCGATAACATCTACAGGAATATTTAATTTTATACGAAATGAGATTACTGACAGTAAATTTGAAACAAGTTTTATTATCAGACAAGATGTATTAGAACAGTTAAGTAAAATGAAACAAGTTACCAAGTGCGAAATTAAAATTGATTATACAAAAGATTTATCTTTCTTGAAAGGCAGTGATAACAGTATTTTTGATAAGCTTTCAAGGCAAGAAGATATTGGTGCTAATTTCTTAAATCTCTCTTTTTCAATGGGTGTAAACAGTAAAGATAGTTTGTCTGATTCTTTGATAAACAAAGTTAAAAAAATCTGTTCATTAAATAATGACGCAATCTATTCAATGAATTTATGGGGCAAAGACGAAGAAAATAAAAGCATGGTATTAGATATGCTTAATTTTAAATTATTGGATAAAGAAGAAATTAAAGTTATTAAAAGAAATATTGATAACTCATTACTAATAACAAGTGCTAAAAAGGCAATAGAGAACAATCTAGATATATTAAAAGGTCTTTGTGATAATGTATAGAATTTTTGAAAAGCACGCAGGTATTATTGTATTTATAATTGCAATAATTGTTTTATTTTTGCTTAAAAACAAGCTTTGTATGACAAAGATAGAAAATTCTTTAACAGATTTTTTGAACATATTTTCAATCTTTGCAGGCTTTTTAACTACTTCTATTTCCATTCTTTACTCTATTCAGGATAAAGATTTTATTAAAATAGCAAAAACATCTGGAGCTTATCAAGATTTGTTAAAGCTGATCTATAAGACCATTGGATGGTGCGTTCTTTCAATTGTAGCAGTTATAATTGCGAAATTAATAACAGCAGATTCTGTTAAGCTTATAGCTTTAAGTATTTGCTTTGGTGCTTTATCCGCTGTTATCTTAGCTGGTTTCTTATTTATAAAGCTCATGTGTCTTAACAAGTAAGGCAGTATCTCTACTGCCTTAAACTCATTTCTTTAAGATTGTATCTACAATAAAGCGACTAGTGGTTTTGTCTGATGATTTTGCAAGCTCTTTAATCTGATTCATCTCATCTTCAGTACAGACAACAACAATGCGCCCTGATTTCTTGAGCTCTGGTGCTTTGTTAGGTCCTGTGGTTCCAACAGGACGTCCTGCACCTTCTCTGTATCCGCCTCTCATGATTAGCCTCCGAAACATTGAACCAACTTTATTGTGATACCAATAACGTTAAGTACGATGATAGCAACTAACAGCCATTCGATTCGATTTAATTTTTTCATTTGAAAATACCTCAAGTTTAACTTAAACTTAAAGTACCCTTAGGGCTCCAACCTAAGGGCAGTTAAGTTTATCTTAATACTAGGTCAAGGATTTGATATACGACTGTTGAAAGAAAAGTTAATAACATCAGTATCTCTATTCTTGACCATTTACGTTTGCACGATTGCTTACGTTTCTTTTTCATCTCTCACCTCCTTATGTTTATAATTATATATTATTGATTATTTGAAGTCAAGTAAATAATCTATAAATATAGTAAGAAACATAGGAGTGATATAACTAAAAAAGGCAGTATCACTACTGCCTTTTCTGCTAGTTTCTTGTTACAAGTTCATTTTTTTTCTTATTCTTTAACAGAACATCTACACTAAAGTCAGGTGCTGTTGCAGCTTCATAAAGTCTTGCTTTATTAATGTCTCTTAAAGCAAAACACAAATCCTGAGCTTGTTTCTGCAAAGAAGCAATTTGATCATAAATAGCAAGAAGATCAGGTCTGAACATCTGATGATAGTAAAGTATATGATCAACAGCTACAGCCTGACTTTCAGTCATCAATACTCCCCTAACCTGTCCACTCTCGATCTGCTCCTGAGTATTTAAGTGAGCTTGTGGATTACCTTTATTAAGTGCGATTGCATAACCTTGCTTAAAAGCTCTGTTTGCAATATCAACTAATGCAACAAAACTTTCATCAGACAGGTTGTTCTTGTCACTTAAAGTTTTAATCTCTTCTACATACCAGCAACGCTTCTTTGGCTGTTCTTTTTTCTGTGTATAAGTTCCATTAGCGCGAATTGAAGGTAATACTTCATTACAAATCCACTGCCTGAACTCGCGGGCAATCTTAGAGTTAGATCTCATCATTACGAAGTAGAGCTGAGGCTCGGTGATCATGGTGCATTGTTGACCGTGGTTATTAGCGTCTTTGAGGAGGGCGGAATTTAATTCCGTGCTCCCAAACTCTTCTTTAATCTGATTAGCAGTCTTGTTAGATTGAGCTAAGTTTAGTGATGCACATACATCAGCCAGGCAAAATAGCACTTCACCTTTGTCATTCTGTACTACACGGATGTCTGAGTTATGGAAGTTGTAAGAAGTTAGATTTGAGTTAGACATGATATGTCTCCTTTGTATATATTTTTGAATTAACCCATTTTGAGTGGGTCGGTGGTGCTCAAAAACTCGTACAAAGGTCGAGCGGTGCTTATTCAGTATATTCACACCACACCACCATAGAAAGATACAATAAGACTGAGCTTAATGTATGTAATATGGTGAGATTGACGTGTGTCGCCAAGTCAGCGCTTTGTATCGTCGTGTTTTTGAGGCACGGTAGGACAGTCCCTACATCAGCGATAATAGCGCAGAAAAATTGGAGCGTCAAGGAGTTATTTTTGTTCTTTTACAGCCTTTTGTATGGCTTTACCAAACATCTGACAGGCAAGGCTTACTTCTCGAGCTTCATTGTCGGGGAGCCAATACAGTCCTGCTGCTAGTATTCCGTCAAACTCCTCAAGCGTACCTTGTATAGTCTCTATTTCATCTTCTGATAGGTCAATCTTCATCTTCATTACCCTCTAAATAAACATCTAACCAAATTGTATCGCCGTAGATTTCGGGTTCTTCAATATCAAAAGATACTACTTTGTATTCGCCGTACTTTTCTTTTAGATCTTTTTTATTATCAATGTAAAAACAGCCATCTTCAAAAGTTCCTAGTAAACCATTATTAAGAAATGGCTTAACACTACAACCACAGTAAGCATCTAATAATTCTTTAAACTTCATTTTATTTTTAATCTCTCAACGTTCCACTTTTGCCGTTCAAACGTCACACTTTTAACTATTCAAACGGCAAACGTTTTACTCCTCTGTAACCTCAACGTCTTTTACATGAACTTTGTATTGATCACCTACGCATGACTTTAATTCCTCTTCAAGTGCTGATGAATTGTTTTCTAAACAATAATTTCTTAAATCAGCTAAAGACATCTTTTGAAAAGCTTTGCTCATATCTTCCCTGTCATAGCTATCTGTAATTTCTACAATAGTTTTAATCTTAATCATTTTTTTCTACTCCAAAAGGTTGCCATTGATTGTTGATTTCAATCTCAAACTCTTCCCATAATTCATCAAAATAATAAGTTTTACTATCCCCTAACGTGATTGAAACCACAGCGTCTTTTGTCACATTGATAGATGTAACAACGGTATAAACTTCAGTCCCTGTAGCCTTGTTTTTTAAAGCTACGGCAACTCTACCTAAGATGTTCTTGTGTTGATTTGCTGACTTAAGCAAAGATGTAAATTCGTTTATTGTTTTACAAGGTCTCCACTTAACTTCTTTCTCTACTTGTTCTGTGTTCTTAACTTTATCTAATGGTAAAAAGTAGGTATAGTAACCACAGTAGTCATAACTACAATCAACCATAAAACGATCAATGTCACGACTTTTATTGATCGTATATAATGTATCAATATGACTTTTATTTTCGATGTAATCATCTAATTTTTCTATATAGTCAGCATAGTATCCCTTTTTGCCTATATAGGCTTTTGCCTGTTCAGTGTCGTTAGGACCAAACACATCTTCAATATCAAAATTCTTAAACTTCATTTTTTATCCTATTTGAAATCTTATCAAGCGTATCTACTACCATGTGTTGGAATGTCCAAATCTCACTTAAATGATCAAATACCGCTTGTTTAAATTTCCAGAAGCGGTAGTCCTGGTAAACGCATAAAGCACCTAACAGGACAATACAGATAAGCTCATCACTCATTTTCTACTCTCTTTAATTTCTGCACAAAGCCATTGATAACGTTCGGTAAAGATATTTTTTTACCATCTTTAAAGCTAAGCTCTAAGTCCACGTCTAAGTCTTCTAAGATATATTCAAGTAGAAAAATCTCAAGGTTAGTTAATTGCACGTTATGTGTATCATTTAATTCACTCATCTTTCACCTCAAAGAAATTGATATAAATAGCTATGCCACCCTCTTCATATTCTTTAAAAGCAGGTGAAATTCCAACTACTTCGTACTTACCGAATTTTTTTTATATTTTTATCTGAAAGATAATAATCATCAGTTCCTAGCTTTTTGTTGGTGTCATAAATATATATTTCTGCTTCAAAATCAATTCCTTTAAGATCCTTTAATGTCAGCATAATTAAGCTCCAGTACTGCCAAATCCACCATCACCACGATGGGTATCAACTCCAATAACCTTACCTTCAATCATCTTGATATTTGGTAAAGGTAAGATAACCAACTGAGCAATGCGATTACCTTTAAATATCTTTGTTACGTTAAAAGGCTCTAACACAACTCTGATTGAACCTGTATAACCTGCATCAACAACGCCAATCGGTGTACCAATACCTTTAACGTTGAATGATGAGCGTGGACATACAAGACCTACATAACCTTCAGGTATCAGCACATGTACACCAGTATCAATGGTGTTAGCTACATTAGGCTCTAAAACCTGATCTTCTTTACAGGCAAGATCAAAGCCTGCATCACTGTCATGTGCTTTTGCTGGGACATAGGCACCTTCATCTAATTCATATTTAATTTGCATGTTGTATTTTTCCTTCATTAACCAACTCTGAAATTCTGCTTACAGAGAAACCTCTTTGATCTTTTAAGAACATGAACTGACTTAAACGGATCTTGTAAAAAGAGCAGAAAGCATCAGCTGATTCAAATACACGACCGTCACAGTCAACATAAGTCATAGTTGTTTTCTTGGTTAAATCACGTTCAGCTCTTTTACTGTCTTTTATCTGCTTTCCTACCTTGATGCTCTGAGCAAATGAACTACTGTGCCATTTATCATTACTCTTCTTTGTTTCGACCTGTTTTACCTTAGTACGACCTGACATTGTTTCTAGCTTAATCTTGTAGTCCTCCTCTGCGTTTTTAAGTGCCATGTCGTAAGGTAAGTCATAATCTTTCATGTACTCATAACAAACAGCTCCGATATACTTTTCACGGTTCTTTACAAGTTCAGAAATGGATTTGTAATGAATAAACATAGCAGCACCTTTTAAGCAGCGAACTCTAATAACTTCTGTCTGAACTGCTCACGAACTTTAATATCTTTATCAAGCTTCAGGTTCTTAACAAACATCAAAGCATCAAAAGCATCTAAAAGTCGGTTTAAAGCTTTGGCATACTGCAAATCAGTAGATGCATCTTTCTTTAACTCAAAGCGAACAATTCGGGTTAATGAATCATCATTCAGATCGTTAATAATTGAATGAATAAAGTCATCAGCAAAACCCAGTGACTGCAACACCTTTGTACCGTTATAAGTGGCACCTAAGATTTTAAAAGTTTTGACTACATCTTTTGGTTGCTCTACTTGCACTGTCTCTTCAATAGATACTGTCTTCTCTGTCTTTGCTGTAACTGTTTCTTTACTCTCTTCTTGTGTCTTCTTAATGTCTTCATTCTTATTAACTTTTAAAGGTGTGGTTAATGCCTTCTCCATACTCCAGTGCAGTCTATTAACTCGATGGTCATATATCTTTGAAGGAATATGGTGAAACTCGCACATCTCTTTAATTGACTCAAACTCATTACCTAAATGATCTGTTACTTTCATCTCTAATCTCCCCAAAATCTGTCTGACTGTTCCTGTTGTTTTGCAAAATAAGCATCTGCGTAGCTGTCATCGCAAACCTCATCATCAGGATCGTAATCGTCATACTCACGATCGTCTTCTTCGTAGTCCTCATCATCTTCATCAGGTACTTCAACCCAATCATCAGGTTCAGAAATACTTTCACTGCCTGCACGACCTCTATATTCCAAATGCATAGTTACTCCTGCAATTTTTCAATCTCATCTTCGTGCTTGAAGTACCACTGCAAAGCGTACTTCTTACACATCAGCTTAAACTCATGGTTACTGATACCAAGCTCACTGACCATGACATCTACACTGTCACCGTTAAATTCCAAACTCTGCAGCAATTCAGTAAATGTCATGCCCAGAGGCTTAACAATTCTTTTAAAGAGTTCATCAATGTTCTCATCTATACTCTGATAAACTCTTTTATTGCTCTTATAAAATCTTTCAATCTCTTCTGTTGTCCATCCTTCACGCAATCTTTTCTTTGCCGTGTTGCGTGAAATTCCTACAGCCTTACATAAGGCTTTTAATGTCATAGAACCCTCACGACTGATTTAAATACACACAATAAATCAGGACCAAAGAAACGCTGTCTTCTTCCAAATGTCATGACTCTGACTCCTCTTAACCTATTTTTTCTTTTTAAAAGCTGAAACATTGCTGTTGATATACCTAAAAGAGATGCTGCATCCTGAGCTGATACCCAGTTCTTAATGTTAGAAACTTCAATTTCAGTGGCATTGAGTGCTAAAGGCTGTTCCCTTTCTTCTTTCTTTAACACTTCATACTCTTTAATCTCTTCATCTGTTGGTATGTGACCTATCATCATCGGTTTTGCCATAACCAGCTCCTATGCTTCAACAGCAATTGAAGATCCAAACTCAAAACCTTTAAGGTATCTCTCTTCAAATGTACGTACCATTTTTAAGAAAAGAGGTAATACAGAAGTGTTATGTCTTAATGTGTCTGCTTTTATATAAAAAGCTGTCATGTTTAAATTAGTGTCAAAAACTCTGTAGGTAACGTTATCTACTGTCTGACTGTTTCTAATCATGTCGTCTAGTGCAGTAATCCAGTTAGCGTCACTGCATAGAGTTGTAAAATCTTCGCTTTCATCAATGTAACTAACTGTGAAACGGTGCTTTAATATGTCTAATCTCATTTTTCAATCTCTCTAATATTCAAAAATCTCATACAATGTGAACCAAAAGGCTAACAGTCCCATAGTGATGATTAGATCAATCGCTATGCGTTTAGCTTACCTTAGCTTCTGTTGGTAACTTGGTGTCTTTAACATTCTTTAAAAGCTCCTCTAGTAGGTCATCTGAGGTTGCGTTATCTTTGATGGATACACGCTGATTAGCCTCATCTACAGCTCTTAAGAAGCTTGCAATAGCTTCACCTGCTGTTTTCAGATTGCTGTTTGTTTCCTGGCAGAACTTGGTCTTAGTACGCATGAACTGAAGTATCAAAGCTGTAGCAAGTTTCTGTACGACAAGCTTTTTAGAAACCTGAAAGATGATCTTCAAGATGTTGATATAGCCATTTACAACCTGCTCTGTAGGTGCGTTGTCCCAGTGGAATGAAATCAAATCTTTTAGACGTAAAACAGCCATGCTTTCATCGTTTTTATCTGAGGTTGAGACAACAAATTCGTGTGTATCTAATTCGTAGAAGTCACTTACGATGCGGTCTTTAGTTCTACCATCAAGAACAGTAATGTATTCATACTGTAGCTTTGTTGCTACCTTCTTATAGATTGGTTGCAGATATGGAGGTAATTCAGAGACAACCTGTTCTTCTAGTGGCTTTACCTCAGTAGCAGTCTCTACTTCAACCTTAACTGGTTCAGCTTCAACCTTAACTTTCTTAGCCTTTTCTTTCTTAGGAACAGCCTTAACTTCAACAGGATCGCAAGGAACGAAAGGCTTATTAACTAAAGCGTAAGGATCAATAGATTCATCCTTAGTCATTGCTACAACGACATCACGCATTAATTGTTCAGAAATCTGAGAATAAAGGCAGTCTTCTCTATCTTTAAGTCGTTTTAGCTCAAAATCAGTATCTTTGTTTAAAGAAGCATTTGAAACATTAAGATACTTCGATGCTAGTTCTTTAGCTTTTTTAATTTCTTCCTTAAAAAAGATAAGTTCTTTACCAGCTTCAAGGTAGTCGTTCTTTAAGTCATCTGATATTGTGAGTGTTAGTTGCATTTTGTTTACCTGTGTATTTATAAAATCATTATTACGTAAATTTTGTATGTTTTAAATATACATCTGTCAAATACAAAACGCAAGATTTTATTTACATAAGTAAACAAGAATTTTTAAAATTTTGTGATAAAAGTTAAAAAGAAATAAAAAAAGCTACCTTTGTAGAGGTAGCTTTGAAGTTGTGTAAAGTAAAGAACTAAGAAACGTCTCCACAGCGTTCAATTACTTTTCCAATAATAATGATTTGATTAGCTTCTTCAGGCGTTAATATCTCATCCTTATAAGTTGGATTATCCGACCTGATAATTAGATTTTTAAAAGTCTTTATAAGTCTTTTTACTCTAAGCGAATGATCATAAACAATTGCATAGATACTATTATCTACAATCTGTTGATTATTAGCACAATCTACTAAGATACAGTCTCCAGCACGGATCAGCGGATCCATACTGTCACCTATAACTCTAAAGCGCTTACAGTACTTAGGATTGATTCCTCTATCAGCGAAGTAAGAAAGCCTATAAGTAGCCTTTTCAGTATCTTCAATCTCATCATAAGTAGGCTCAGGCGCATCGCCACAACCAAATGTAACTCTGTACTCAGGAATTTGAATAAATCCTTCTGACACCTCTTCAGATTTATCTAACGGTATGATGTTCTGAGCTTCTTTCTCTCCTTCACCTGACACAAGCCAATCAGCTGATACATTAAGGACTGACGCTATTTTTAATAAAGCATCTCCTTTTGGAAGTTGTCTAGTTCCTTTTCTCCAGTGACTTACAGTACCTGGCGAAACACCTATTGCAGAGGCAAGCTCGTTTCCTTTCATTTTTGACTCGGAAAGAGCTATCGCCAAACGATCTTTAAATTCACTCATTTTCATTCCAAAAAAATAAAACATTGTTGACATAAGTATAGTTTAATCTAAAAATTTTTCTTGACAAATGTATACTCACGTATATACTGAATTTATCAATGACAATATTTATTTACATACAGGAGATTTTTTTAACAATGCCAAAATCAAGACCTCTGTCTCCAGAGTTGTCAGTAAAGATTATTGATGACATTGGACAGGTTAGGCTGTCACAGATGCTTGGTATTACGCCTGGCGCTGTCTCGCACTGGAAGAAAAGAGGAATTCCATTCTACTACGTAGATTTTTTAATTAGACACTTTTCAAAAATTAACATTCAGATAGGAGTTTTAAATGAATAGTGTTGATGTTGAATCACAGCCTGCAACAACTGCTGCTGTTGTCTGTCAGATAGTAACCGAACTTGATCAAGTGAGAATTTGTCTTGATCAGATCCAAAAGAAATTATCTGTTTTTACTTCAGGTAAAGAAGGTGAAATTAAATATGTTGAAAAAAACTCAGTCACATTAAAAGAGCTAAAAGGTGTTTTAGCTCAAGTAATAGCTAGCGGTAAAGAAGGTAAAAGCGAAGTGATCAAAATGTTTAACAAATACGGTGCTTCAAAGTTATCTGAAGTAAAAGAAGAATATTACTTTGCATTATATCAGGAGGCTTGTGAATGGCTGAATATTCAATTTTAATCGGTCAAGGCAGACAATCTTCTGAGCATTCTGTACTTAGTGCATCTTCTGCTCACAGATGGCTTAACTGTACAGCTTCTATCAAAGCAAGTGAAGGCATGCCTGACAATGTATCAGATTTTGCTCAGACAGGAACAAATGTTCATGAGCTTTGTTGTTATAAAGTAGCAAAACTCTTAGAAGCTAAAAACTGCCCTGCAAAACCTGAACATGAGTACACAACCGAAGATGAACTCAACGCATCTGCTTACGCAGACTTCGTTAAATCACATGTATCAGATAAAACTCTGCTAATAGCCTTAGAGCAGACTGTAGATTACTCAGAATTTACCGCTGACGGGAGCTATGGTACAGCTGACTGTCTGATCATTGATGACGATTCAATTACTGTTATCGATTATAAAAACGGCGCTGGTGTTAAGGTTGATTGTACTTTTAACCCACAGATGATGCTTTACGCATTAGGTGCTTACTCTGTTTTTAAAGATATCTTATCTGAAATTAAAACAGTAACTATGGCTATCTATCAGCCAAACATTAACAACATTTCAACTCAACAGCTAACTTTTGATGAGCTTATTAAAGCAACTGTCACCTTTAAAGATAAAGCTAAAGAAGCTCTATCTGGTAATGGCACCGCTAAGTGTGGTGACTGGTGTCGTTTCTGCAAAGCAAAAGCTGTTTGCAGTGAAAGAGCAAAGCAGTTTAGTGAACTGATTCAGTCTTTTAACGACTATTGCGAAAACGAAGATAACGCTGTTACAAGCTTATCAGAAGTTCAAATTCTTGAGGTTCTAAAAAAAGGTTCTGAGCTTTGTGCTTGGGTTAAGGATGTTCAGGAATATGCACTTAACTGCGCCAAAGTTGGTAAGGAGTGGCAAGGATTTAAGCTATCTAGCAGATCAGTAAGGAAGTACACTTCAGACACAGAGGTTGCTATAGCTCTTCAAAACGCAGGTATTGAGCCTTACGAAGTTGTTAAAAAACTTAAGACAATTACAAATGTAGAAAAAGAGTTAGGTAAGAAAAAAACAGCTGAAGTTTTAAACGGGCTGGTAGAAAAAGTTCCAGGTAAAGAAACACTGACAGCGGTTTAACACTGTCAGTAAACAAAATGTAACTAAGGAAAATTATATGTCAATTAAACTAAATATCACAAGAGGTGTGATCCAAAGACCTCAAAAAGTTGTGATCTATGGCCCTGAAGGTATTGGAAAAACATCACTTGCATCAAAGTTTCCTGATCCTCTGTTTATTGATACTGAGGGCGGTTCTGCTCATTTAGATGTTGCTCGTATTGAATGTCGTCAGTCATGGCAGGAACTTATCGAAACTGTAAAAGCAGTTGCTGAGCAGGATGTATGCAAGACTTTAATCATTGATACAGCTGATTGGGCTGAGCAACTAGCTGTTGAGCATTTATGTAAAAAGTACAATCAGCCATCTATCGAAAGTTTTGGTTATGGTAAAGGCTACACATACTTAAGTGAAGAATTTTCTAATTTACTGTCTGAACTCGAGAATGTGATCAAGTCAGGAAAGAATGTAGTTGTTACTGCTCATGCAAAAATGCGTAAGCAAGAACTTCCTGATGGAGATGCTGCTTTTGATCGCTGGGAGTTAAAACTCTCTCGTTCTGTTGCACCTCTGGTTAAAGAATGGGCTGACATGGTTTTGTTTTTGAATTACAAAACAGACATTCAATACACAGAAAACAATGTAGCTAAAGCCAAGAATGGTAAACGTGTGATGTACACAACTCATCACAGCTGTTGGGATGCCAAAAACAGACAAGGTTTAGCAGATATGCTTGATCTTGATTACAAGAACATCAGCTTTATCTTTGAACATCATTCTCTACGTGAACTGATGGCAAGAGATAACGTTACAGAAGAACAAATCAGAGAATTACTTAAAAAGAGTGATTCTTACAACCCTGATTTACCACTTGAGAGTTATACAAGCAAACTTGTACCTAAGTGGGAAATGATCCTTTCAAAATTATCTACTTTTTAATATCTGGAGAAATAATTATGCAAGATATTGGTCATACTTTAGATTGGGATGATGTTTTTACCCAAGATGGTCAGGAATTCATTATTTTAGAGCCTGGCATTTATAACTTTACTGTAAAAGAGTTCAAGCGTGGTCGTTTCCCAGGCAGTCCGAAGATCCCTGTCTGCAATAAAGCAGAATTAATTCTTGAGATTAATTCTGATAAAGGACCAGTCTCAGTTAAGAGCGACTTAATCATGTTCTCTTCAATGGAGTGGAAGATCTCTTCATTCTTACGCTCTGTAGGTCTTAAAAAACATGGTGAAACTGTAAAAGTTAAGTGGGATGAGCTTGTTGGTAAAGCAGGTCGTTGCTCAATTACCAACAGAAAATATGTAGACAAAAACGGAAAAGAACAGACAGCCAATGATGTTGACAGGTTCTTAGATCCTGAGAATGTTCAAACCACTATCAATGCTGTTCAAACAAAGAATGACGATGATTTGTTAGGATAGTAGCATGCAACTAAGACCATATCAGGAAGAAGCTGTTAATGCAGCTTTTAATGAGTGGCAAATGGGCAGGGGTAAAACCCTGCTCGTCTTAGCCACAGGAACAGGAAAAACTATCATTTTCTCTACAGTAGCTAAAAGATTTGTTGAAGCTAATCCATACTGTAGAGTGCTTGTACTTGCTCATAGAGATGAACTTTTACAACAGGCTGCAGATAAACTCAAATTTGCTACAGGTTTAGATGCTGACTTTGAAAAAGCAGAGCTTACAGCGATAAATAGTAGCAAACAGATTGTAATTGGCTCAATTCAGACATTAAACAATGAGAAGAGATTAAAAGCTTACTCTCAAAATGCTTTTAATCTTATCATTATCGATGAAGCTCATCATTGTTTGTCAGAATCATATCAAAAAGTACTAGGTTATTTCAATAACTCTAAAGTACTAGGTGTTACTGCCACGCCAGACAGAGCCGATAAAAAAGCTTTATCAAAGTTTTTTGAATCTATGGCTTATGAGTACTCTATCGCCAGAGCTATTAGAGAAGGTTATCTTTCTCCAATGAAAGCACTGATGATCCCTCTTTCAATTGATCTGACTAATGTTAAAGAGAGTTGTGGAGACTATGTTTTATCTTCTCTAGGAGATACTATCGAGCCATATCTACAACAGATAGCACAGCAGATGAAAAACTATTGTCTAAATCGCAAAACAGTAGTTTTTCTGCCTCTTGTACAGATTTCTCAGCAGTTCAGAGATTTACTTAATTCAATGGGATTTAGAGCTGCAGAGGTTAATGGAGAGAGTACTAATCGCAAAGAGATTTTAAAAGCGTTTGAAGAAAACAAGTTTAACGTGATCTGCAACTCAATGCTTCTTACCGAAGGTTGGGACTGTCCTTCTGTCGACTGTATCGTAGTTTTGCGCCCTACAAAATCAAGAGCCCTGTATACTCAGATGGTTGGTAGAGGTATGCGTTTATCAGAAGGCAAAACAGAATTATTACTGTTAGATTTTCTATGGCAAACTCAAAAACTTTCTCTTTGCAGGCCTTCAGCTCTTATCTCTAAAGATGAAGAACACGCTGAAAAAGTTAACGAAAAAATTAAAAATGCCAATGAAGCTGTAGACATCATAGAGGCTGAAGAAGAAGCTGACATTGATATTATCGAACAGCGTAAAAAAGCCCTGGCAAAACAACTTGAAGAACAAAAACATAAAAAAGCCAAACTTGTTGATCCTTTATTCTTTGCTTTTTCTATCAATAGTGAAGTACTTACAGACTATCAACCAACTTACGATTGGGAAAGTCAGCCAATTTCAGATAAGCAAAAAACATGTCTTGAAAAGTACGGTATTGATTATTTGAATATCAGAACAAAAGGTGAAGCCAGTGTTCTGCTAGATATTCTCTCAAGAAGACAGAACGAAAACCTTGCTAGACCAAAGCAGATCAGAAAGCTTGAATCTTATGGATTTAAAAACGTTTATCTATGGACATATAACCAAGCTACCCAGATGATAGGCGCTATTGCAGCCAATCGCTGGAGAGTTCCTCTTAACATTGTACCCTCACAGTATCAACCTAGATAAGGAGCGTAAATATGGAACAAATTAAAAAGAAAGATCTTATTAGCGCTCTAAAGTATATCAAACCATCAGATTTGGATTATCAAGGATGGATCGAGGTAGGCATGGGGCTTAAAGAAGAAGGTTTTGATTGGACAACATGGGACGAATGGTCACGTGATGACGCCAGATACAAACCTCATGTATGTGAAACTAAATGGAATTCCTTTAATGGCTCTACTTCAAACATCACTGGAGCAACTATCTTAAAAAGAGCTATCGATAATGGCTGGTCACCTGCTAATGGTGGCTATGAATTATCTTTTGATGACTACTTTACAGATGATGAAATGCCAATAGCAAACAAAACACCTGTAGAGCAGGTTAGAGAGTACTTAACTACTCTTTTCAAAGAAGATGAACACGTCAACATTGTTATTGAATCAATACAACGTGAAGATGGTAAATGGACACCTTGCGCTAAAGGTGACAGCTCTCGCACTGCAGGTGAGTTAATCAGAGAGCTTGACAGACATCCTAAAGATCTTGGAGCTACCATTGGAGATTGGAATGAAGAAGCTGGTGCTTGGATTAGATTTAATCCTTGTGACGGTAAAGGTGTTAGAAACACCAATACTACAGCTTACAGGTTTGCTTTGGTTGAATCTGATGAAATAAGTATCGAAGAACAGAGAAAAGCTTATATTAAGTACAATCTACCTATAGCAGCGCTCGTGTATTCTGGTACAAAGTCACTCCATGCTATTGTCAGAATCGATGCTAAAGATGAGAAAGAATATGCTCAAAGAGTATCTTTCTTATATCAATTCTTAGAGGATAAAGGCTTTAAACTCGACACTCAGAATAAGAATGTAATGCGCCTTTCAAGACTACCAGGTGCAAGCAGAAACGGTAACATCCAAAGTTTAGAAGCTACAAATATAGGTGCATCTTCATGGTCTGAGTGGCGTAATTCTCAGGATGATTCAGAAGCAGATCTGCCACCAATGGAATCTCTTGATTCTTACTTTGCACATCCTACCGAGTTACCAAAACCAATCATTGACGGTATTCTGCGTCAGGGAAGAAAGATGATTTTACTCGGAGATTCTAAAGCTGGTAAGTCATTCTGCCTGATGCAACTGGTTGTAGCTTTTGCAGAAGGCTCTAAGTGGTTAGGCTGTAAGTGCGAAAAACTAGATAAAGTTCTTTATATCAACTTTGAGATTGCTAAAGACGCTGCTAACAAACGTTTCTTAGATATCTACAAAGCTTTAGGCTTACCTACAGATCCAAAGAAAAACAACTGTAAGAACATTATCATGTGGCACTTGAGAGGTAAAGCTGTTTCTATTAAGAGCTTATATAAGAGCATCATTAGCGGTGTTAACAATTACTCAGGGATTCAAGCTATTGTTATCGATCCTATCTATAAGATTTTAGGTGGTGACGAAAACTCAGCAGCTGATGTTACAGAATTCTGTAATGCAATGGATAAAATTGCTGTAGAAACAGGTGCTAGTGTAATTTATGCCCACCACCATGCAAAGGGGGCTCAGAGTGGAAAGAAGTCAATTGATAGAGGTTCAGGATCAGGCGTGTTAGCTCGTGACCCTGACGCTATTTTAGATATTTCTGCATTGGATATCACCACAGTTGATAACAGTAATAATACTGAATCAAAGATTTCGTGGTCAAGCTCAATTACTGGAGACAACCAAAATGCATTTAGAGTTACAGGCTCTCTGCGTGAGTTTAAACAAATCAATCCTATCAATGTTTGGTTTAATTACCCTATCCACGTTGTTGATACAACAGGAGAACTTGAAAAACAGTTCTTGGAAGGAGATACCAGAAACAACCTAAAACAAAATCAAATCAGCCCTCAAGAAAAAAAGAAAATACTTAGAGATGCATTATTAATTCTTGATCCTGCATGCGATGGTTGTAGTGTTACTGAGATATCAGAATATATAGGCAGAACACGTAAAACCACACTTGCGTGGCTTAAGCAATACGGTACTGCTTTTCAGCAACAAAAAAATCTATGGTTTACGGCTGAATCTCTAGCCAGAAAATTAAGACATTTACCTTCTATTGAAGATGAACTTGATTAGTAAATATGAATATTGTTATAGAAATTGAGGTGAGTAATGACTGTTTTTGATGTGAGTAAAATGGGAACTTTCACCCAATTACTCACAGTGAGTAGTCTACTCACTCAAGTGAGTAAAATGGGAACTTTCACCCAATTACTCACAGTGAGTAGTCTACTCACTCAAGTGAGTAAAATGGGGATTTTCTCCTTTTACTCACAGTGAGTAAATGGGTAAATCTCCGTATTACTCACAGTGAGTAAATGGGCGTTTTTCCGTCTACTCACAGTGAGTAAATCGGGTATATATATATAAATATATATAGGGTATTAAACCCCTATATATTTATACATATATCTGAAAGCGACTACCCACCCTGAGTAGAAAATTTTTACACTACTCACTTTTGACAAGTAAAAAATTTGGACTGAGAAAAAAGACAACTTGCAAATGGTTGTTCTGGCTTTTTAGTTTTGATGTGGTAGTCAATGGTATTTTTGTTTTATGGTTGATAAAAGGTGATCTATGCGCATAAGAAAGCTATCTTACGAGTTTTTAAATTCAGTCAGGACAGGATATAACTTTCCTGCGTGGGTAGAAGCGTTTGGACACTGGGCAAGAGTTGATCTTGATAATCCGAAAAACTACCGTTGTTGGCTAGGGGCTAAATTTCACTCAGGAGAGCCTGTCGAGCACAAGAGATATATTCCTATACGTGACGATGAGGCATTAGCCCTTGACGAGGCTTTAAATGGTGTCTGCGGGCAAAATAAATACTATAAGTCACTCATCGAAGAGTTTGTGATCAAAGAAAGTTCATGTTTGGACGTTTTAAGATCAAAATGGATTGGTCGCAGGTACAAGAAACTTAACCGCCAGTTTAACTTAAAAACTCTGATTGAAGACAAAGAAAACCTTTACGAAGATATACGTCTGGTGCTGATGGAGAAATTGGTGATGAGAGATGAGTGATACTGAACACAGTATGCTTTATTTTGGTTTGGTATTATTAAATTGAAACATTGAGGTGCTTTTATGACTGATACAAAAATAGTTAATTGGACACAAGTTAATGGTTTCTTTGATGTAGAAGGCGTCACAGAAGACACTCTTGATAAGCTTTGGAAAAACTTTGATGTAGAAAATCTCGATTTAGCTGATATTGAATTTAAGATCTATGGACCTAATTACAATAGTTCTATACGCTCTGATTTTGCTGAAGGCATAGCTTCTTTTCAAAGCATTTTTAACAGACAGCTTTTATTTATTCTAGAGGATAAAAATCCTTACAGGCAGTTGCAGAAAACAGACAAAGAAAACTTCCTGTTTTACATTTCGATTCAGTCTGGATGTACTGACGTTATATTAAAAACCACCAAACCACTCATCAATGTTCTAGCTAAGAAATTAAAAACAATGAAACCTTGTCAAATTTGTATTTTTTTCTTTATTTTAGCTGCTATATATGAAAGCCCAAAGTTTTATGAAACATGGACCGAGTACAGCATAAAAAAACAACAGTTAGAACAAGAACGTTCTAATGCTAAATTTGAAGCTTTGATGAAATTGTCAGAGTCAGATGTATTCAAACGTTTTGTTAATTCTCAGGATTATCAGAATATTAAATCTCTGATCCTTGATGATGTAAGTAATCAGCAAATCAGAGCAACTAATGAACTTATCAGGAACACAGCTGATGTGGAAAGGATTGAGCTTAACAGTGAAAGTTATAATGTAAACGATATAAAGAGAATTAAAGAAACACCTGACGAAGATGTTATACCATCAGCAAGTAAGTTTGTTGAAGGTGAATTTTTAGTCACATCTATTGATAGACTGCACTACCCTTACATAAAACTGCACTTAAAGTCAGTTAACAAAAAAAATGCAACTGTTGATGCTTCTTTAAATTGTGAAGAAGGCTCTTTAACAGATGAACAGATTAAGTTGATTTGGATGTACTGCGAACAAGGACAATCACTCAACTTTAAGTTAAATGAAACCATAGCTAAAGATGGTAAAATTAAAAGTGCTTACGTAGAATACGTTTCAACTCTGTAGCAAAGTAAAATTAAAATGAGAATTGATTACAACATCTTACGTGAACTGTTGAAAGCTATTGATGAAGACAGATTGCCTGAGTTTGTTAAAAACCTAGGCAATGATACTTCATGGCAGGACAAAATCACAGATCCTGATTTACTTGAAGAAGAAACTGAACTTAGACGTAAACTATATCTTGGTAATTTAAAGGTTTTAGTTGATGAAGGTTTTATTGATGGAGTAAGTGTTAGAAAGTCTGTAGATTTGAAGTATTCTGTAGGTTTTGAAGATCCAATGATTACAGTCAAAGGGTTATCCTTTTACGCAGGAATTAAAACTCCTAAATTTCTCAGAAAGTTAAAAGAGTTTGTTGAAGATAATGGTTACGCTCTAACCTTTCAAATTATTATTGACTATGCTCCAAAGCTTTTTAGTGAACTGACAAAAGATTACTTTAAAAAATAGGCAGTATTTTCTACTGCCTATTTTTTACTTTCGCACTAACAAAATTCAATCAGTGGATCACAATATGGATCACAAATCTTTAAGATTAAAGATAACTGATTGAATTTTAAATAATATAAATACAATGAGGGATTATCTATCTAATCAATATCAATTTTTAAATTAGAAGGTATAACGAGCACCTAAGCTTGCAAAGTTCTTATCTGATGAATAAGAAGCATTGATACCAGCCTTGTTAATACCAGCTAAATCGTCTTTGTTGGTTAAATCAAAGCGAGCTTCTGTCCATACGTTGAAGTTTGGAGTTACCTGGTAGTTGATGTAAGCAGGAATTGACTTCTGCGTGTAGTCAATGTCCTTAGCATACTTGCCATCTTGGCTGAAGTTTATTACGTTATAACCTGTTCTAAAGCTTACGCCACACTCTAAGGTATATGATACTACCCACTCAATGCCTTTGGTCTTAAAGTCTTCAACATTAGCCTCACGGAACTTGAAGGTACGGTTGTTGTAAACTAAACCAGTGTAGAATCCCTGAGCAAGATCACCCCATAAAGCACCAACTGAATAGGTATTAACTTTATCAAGATCTGTCATATAAACAGCATAACCATTTTCATTTAAGCGGTTATCATTCTGTCCATTGATTAACTCGTAACCTGCACGAACTGATAATGGACCAAAGCCTACGTTATCGGAGGTATAACCTGCTGCAATTGAAGCACCATCGTTAACTGCTACGGTCTTGTGAGCCTTAAAGCCCTGCTCTAACTTATAAGAATCGTTTGCTGTTAAGTAACCTAACTTTAAGTCAAAACCGTTTGCTGCAAAAGCGTACTCGATACGGCCTGAGTTGCGTTCATCGTTTGCTGTAATTGCATTGCAGCCGTAGTCATCAAATACGTCGGTTACAGACTGAACAAAGTTAATTGCGCCCTTAAAACGACCTACCTTAAAACCACCAAAGTTCTCAATATCAGCCTGAACAAACTGATCACGACCTTTAATACAGTTACCTACCTTTGAGTTTCCATCAGCCATATCCCACTGTGAGTAACCGATTAACTTAACGATACCTACTTTAGTAGAACCGCCGATACCAAAACGTGCTGAATTCTGTAATGTAGAATCGCTTTCACCTGCTAACTTGTTAGCACCATTGTAAATTACAGCCTGTACACGACCATCTGCCTTTAATGACACACCATCTTTATCGTAAACTGTTGCTGCATTTACTGAAACTGTTGCAGCTAAAACTGCTAAAGCTAATAATGACTTTTTCATTTTTACTCTCTTAAATTTATTTCTCTGTGCTCATTGCACGTTGTTTATGTTAAGTAGAGTCTGTTAAATCAAATTGTGCTTATTAAAGTAATTTGTTAAAGAGAAGTTAAGAAATGTAAATAGAAAGAATGGATTTAAAGTAAAGCGTGAGAGATAAAAAAAGGAGCTCATCAGATCTCCTTTAAAATTAGGAGCTAATGCCCAAAAGAGAATTAGCCCCAAAATAACATTTTCTAACCTAAAAGCAGAGTATTCATTGCCTTTACGAAAGAGCTTGGATCTTTTAGAGCACCTTGATCTGCAAGTAATGCCTGCTCATAAATTAAGTCAGCCCACTGTGAGAATCTTGATTCATCAGCCTCAGCATAAGCCTTCTGAACTAACTTGTGCTCTGGATTAATCTCAAGAGTGTACTTCTCGTCAGGCAGTTTCTGACCGCTTGCCTCAAGCAGACGACGCATCTGCATAGTCATCATGTGGTTGGTATCTGAAATAACGCATGAAGGAGAATCGATAAGACGAGTTGATACAACTACATCCTTAACCTTATCACCTAAAGCTTTCTTGAAGCGCTCTACTAGATCTTTATTCTCTTGAGCTACAGTCTCCTGCTTCTTCTTTTCCTCTTCGTCAGCTAATTTGCCTAACTTTAAGTCCTGAGAATTTGCAGAAACGAACTCTTTACCTGAGAACTCGGTGATGTTGCCCATTAACCACTCATCAACACGATCCCACATTAGAAGTACTTCAATTCCTTTATTCTTTAAGTTCTCAAGATAAGGTGAATTTACAGCTGCTTCATAGCTTTCAGCTGTAATGTAGTAGATCTTGTCCTGACCTTCCTTCATACGAGAAATGTAGTCTTCAAAGCTTACATCCTGCACTGATGACTCATTATGAGTTGAAGCAAAGCGCAATAACTTTAAGATAGCATCCTTATTGTCATAATCCTCAACAGGACCTTCCTTTAAAACGTTACCAAACTGCTTGTAGAACTCAGCGTATTTCTCTTTATCCTTTGATAACTTGTCTAACATGGTTAGAACACGTTTGGTTAAAGCTTTCTTTAACTTACGAGTTACAGCTGTTTCCTGTAATAATTCACGTGATACGTTCAATGGAAGTGCATTAGTATCAACCAAACCACGGATAAAACGTAAATAGTTAGGTAAGAAGGCTTCTGCCTTATCCATGATGAATACACGCTGAACGTACAGCTTTAGACCATGCTCATTCTGACGGTTATATAAATCCCATGGAGCCTGCTTTGGAACATACAGTAATGATGTATATTCAAGATCACCTTCAACCTTGTTGTGAGCATAGGTTAATGGATCCTGATAGTCGTGACTTAAATGTTTATAGAACTCGTTGTACTCTTCAGCTTTAATGTCTTTTGGAGCTCTTGTCCATAAAGCCTGAGCATTGTTAACCTGAGTATACTCAAACTTCTTCTCAGGCTCTTTTTTCTCATCCTTATCCTCACCCTCTTTAGGAGCTTCATACTTCTCTTCGTATAGTTCTACAGGAGTTGAAATATGATCTGAGTACTTAGTAATGCACTCGCGAAGTTTCCAAGTATCTAGGAACTCACTTTCTGAATCCTTTAAGTGCAGGATGATCTGAGTACCACGGAATGGAACATTTACGTTCTCTGAGGTAAAGGTACCATTACCATCTGATTCCCAACGTACACCTTCTTCAGGTTTTGCATTAACAGAACGTGATACTACGGTAACCTTATCAGCTACGATAAATGCTGAATAGAAACCAACACCGAACTGACCGATTAACTGAGAGTCCTTCTTTGCATCACCAGTTAGGTTCTTCATGAAAGCTTCAGTACCAGACTCAGCAATAGTACCTAAGTGACTGTTTGCCTCATCTAAGGTCATGCCAATACCGTTATCAGTAATGGTTAAGGTCTTAGCGTCTTTATCAGGACGGATCTGGATCTTAAAAGTTGGATCATCTTTAATTAAATCCTGATTGGTCAAAGACAGGAAATGCAACTTATCAATAGCATCTGATGCATTTGAGATAAGCTCACGAAGAAATACTTCTTTGTTTGAATACAGTGAATTTGCTAGCAAATCTAAAAGTTTAGTAACTTGAGTCTGAAAGCCATGTACAGTAGCTGTCATTTTTAATTATTCTCCATATTTCACAGGTAAGGTATGACACCTTTTCAACTAGAGAACTACATGGGGACGCAAAAAAACAAATTCAAGATACAAAGTAATAAATATTCTGCAAACAAAAAAGTGATAGAAGGTTCAAATTAAGTCACGACAAATGTTTATAAATAGTGCAAATAAAAAAATATGTGATTAATATCAAAAAAAAAAATGGCAATACCTATAATAAAAATATGGTTATCAAAACAATCATGTGTAGAGTTAAAAACAGAAATGTATACAGTTGAAAAGAAATTATTTGAATAATTTTGGTCAAGTTACAGTTGTGTGACATTCATCTAGTGCTCAATTAAAAACACTATATTTATCGAATAAATATCTGATGAACCAACATCTAGATACATTTTAACTAAAATTATTCTAATAATCTATTTATAATTTGTTATTTATATATAAATATTTTACTGTTAGAAAAGCAGATATTTAATCAATAATTTTCAGTGACCTTAATTTCCAATCTACAGCTTCTATAGAAACATTAAACAAAAACCGCTAAATCATATTCAGTTCAACCGACCTTGGAACCTGCTAATCTTAAGACTGCTTTTGATGGCATTAAGAATTCAGATGCAAATATGTTAGCTTCTTTTTCAAAATGATCATCGATGACTTTATAAAGTTCACCTTAAAGTCATCATTGAACTTGTCTTTAAATACAGTATGTTCTAAAACCAAGTGACCTAACTCATGAGCTATAGTAAAACGTTGCCTGTTAAACGACTCACATTGATTATAGTAAATGAGCTTATCTCCTGTTGTGCTATCGACAAAAGCAAATCCACTGTAATCTTTACAAAGATCTTCATCTAGAGGTCTTATGGTAACACCTAATCTTGAGGCAATATCATCAACCTTAACGGGGTAAAAGATAGTCCCAGCATCTTTCTAAAATCTCATCAGTAATTGATGACATTCTCAATCCTGTGATCAAATCACTGTAATATTCTGCAAACTGTCACGTAAACTATCATGTTAACTATCCTGTCGACTTTCCTGTGTTCTCCAAGATCTTGTTAAGTGATTCAATGCTCTCTTTTACAGCTCTTTTAAAAGAATCTTCTGCCTCACTAAGTTCGTCAACTACTGCATCTTTATCGGTTAGACAATTTAAATTCAAAGAGATGAGATGGAATGATCTTGCTTTGTCATTGCAGCTATTATCGTTAGACTCAATAGACCAACGATCAACGTTAGCTTTAGTTTTACTGCCTTCTGCGTTCTCTTGTGGCTTAATACCTTCTGCTGTATCTAGAGAATTTTCTTCAGCGATTACACCTTTTGATTTTGAAGGATAAAAGATCATGCCTAACTTAGATTGATACCTTAGCATGTACATGACAGTTTTATAATAAACACTGTTCCTCTGTTCATCCTGAAGATCTCGTTTTCCATAAAGGTTCATGTATTTAGCATCAGCAATTACAGGCAGATAGTTCTTTCCTACATAGTCAGGAATAATTCTTTGAATTGGTTTACCCATTTCATCTGCAAAAAGGCAATCCTTTTCTTTAGACGACATAGTTTTATGGATAAAGTAATCTTTTAGCAAGGTTGCCACATACTCTTCCCAAAGCCAGGCACAGTCTATTAAGACACCATACTTACAGTCTTCAGTACCAAAACTGTCTAAAGTCATTTTCTTGTGTTTTAAAACATCAAGGCAGAACTTTTGAAGATCTCTGTGACACTTAAACAAAGGTGATGTTATAGGTTTGTTCTCATTTTTGTGAATGATTTGCCTTTTATCATAAGACCAGTAGTCTTGAGATTTGAACAGCAGATCATCAATTTCCTTTCCGTTAGGCTTTTTGACTTTTTCAAAAAGCATTTCATAGCAAAGTCTTACAAGATAGATGTAACTGTTCCTTGAGGTGTACTCGTTATAGGAATAAGCTACTTTGTAGTTCTCAGGACACAGGTTTAATTTGATGTGTCGTGCAATATCGATAGTGCCTCTAGGAGCTGTATCATTCTTATAAACTTTTTCATAGGATTTATACTCGCCTTCACGATAGGCTTTTCTAAGTTTGGATAAGAAAGTTATTTTTAATAAAAAATCTAAGTTGATGTCAGTTTTGTTATTACCTCCTTTGGTTAATAACAAATCATTAAGATCATAGATCTTATTGAGCATGTGGTTTATAAATGCAAACCTGTGATTGTCATCTTCAAACCTTGAGTAAATCTCAATACTGCCATCATTACCTAAAGATAAGACACCGACGTAATTGCCTGTAAACCACTGAGAGCCTAATTTTCTAAATAAAACTATATCTGTATCTATATCTGTATCTTTTACAAAGACAGTTCCATTAGTGGCATCAGACAGTTCTTTTTGAACCAAACCTTCTGATGACCAGATAAAGATCTTTGCAAACTTTACTTTAGCAACAACATCATCTTGAGCCTGTTTTTTTTGCCTTTTATCTTCGGAAAAAAGCTCATCAAATATGGGGCTGTTATCACGGAAAGAATATACATTATTATTTTTGCTACTAAGCATTTGTATTAGAGCTTACTGTTTTTCGTTAAGAGGATCTTTTTTTGAGTCTTCATTATTCGAGTCCACAAATTTATCTTTGTAGGTCTCTATTTTACCATCTGTACCTTTAATGTAATCTTTAATAATTGGCTCTAAATGGTTATTCCACAGCTCTTCTTTTAAAGTTTTACCTTTTGTTCTGCTAGAATTTTTAAGTGAGGTTAAATATGAACCTCCTAGCATATAGTCTGATCCAAGCTTGACTTTTATTAGATCATTAAGATCATTAAATGATTTTTCAATTTTACTCATACAAATTGACACAGAATTAGTACAATCATCAAGAACAGAGTTAACGATGATTTCATTGAGAGTATCTTGAACTTCAACTGTTAGCCAAGAGAATCGTCTTCTAAAAGCAAAGTCCATAGCTTCCAAGCTACGATCAATCTCATTCATAGTTGCTAATATATAAACGTTCTCAGGGATGTAGAAGCCATGTTGAAAAGGATCATTTTCATCTTCAATTAAAGATGAATATTGAGTATCTACTTTGTTTGTTACTTTTTCAGATTCTATATCAACAGGTGCTCTTTTATCAGTCTCAATCATACTGAAAGCTTCACCGAAGATCTTTGAAACTTCACCTCTGTTGATTTCATCAATGATGAAAAAGAATTTTGCGCTTTTAGATAAATTATCATTTTTATGTTTTTCGTTGAAATTTACAACTTGCCTACAGAAATTCTTAAATATGCCATCTTTTCTATCATATATGATGCTACTATCAACTCTTTTAGGTCTTAAACCTTCAATGAAATCAGAATAGTCATAGCCAGGATGGAACTGAACTGTTTTAATAAAATAATCGGAGGAAAGAGAAGTACTCTGATTGTTGACCTCAACAGTTTTTAGCATTTCTGAATCAGTATTTAACATAGATTTGTTTTCAGATATAAAGTTGCTAACTTGTTCACGAGCAAAGTTAATACAAGCAAATGTCTTTCCTGTGCCAGGTGCTCCAGTTAAGATGATGTTCTTGTAACCTCGTGAAATTAGCTCATCAATCTTGTTTGATAAGCCTCCTTGATTTTCTAAAGTTGACCAGTAAAAACAGCCAAAGCAATAGGATTTGAAAAGGTTTATTGATATTTCTTTGTCTTTATCATTGTTCTTTAGATCATTTACACTTTCGGTTGGAGCTTCGTCATTTAACAATTTTTTTACATCATCGTTAAGACTGTCATTAAATTTCTTATAGATTTCAGCAGATTTTTCTTCCCAAGTACCTTCTTGGCTAATGCCTAGTTTTTTTAATATTTCATCATTTATTTTAAAAATTGGAATAAGATGATTAAGTTGGTCTTCATTATTTTGAGAACCATCTCGAGGTGTTACAACCTCTTCACTTTTCATCTTAAAAAGATAGTAAATCTTGTTTAAGACTACTTCTTGTGGCTTACATCCAAAATCCTCGGGAGATCCTTTATCAGTTGAAAGACCTAATTTCTTTTTTATCCAATAGTATGTGTCATTTATAAACTTATTTTCTGGTGATATATTGTCATCTTTTTTTATTTCTTTATTTTCACTATTCTGATAATAGCTCTTACCAAAATAAATACCGTGAGCACCAGAGCTTGTTCCTCCAACACTGCCTAAATCTTTTAAGTAAAACTCTACCCACCAAGAAAAAGCTCCAAAATTCTTTTCTCCACTGTGAGAAGGATCTTTATGATCTAGACCAAGACAATATGTATCAAGATCTAGAGGTTTACTATTTTGACTATTAGGATTATTTAGATTTTTAATGCAATAAACTTCATTTTTCTCAAGCTTGAATCTTTCTGTAAAAGCATGATACTTAGACCATATGCCATTTTCGCCATAAAACTCGTTCTTAAGAGTATCGATGTTTTTAGATAAATAGTAATTTAGCTGTATTCTTATGATATCTTGCTTAGACATCTTAATTCTCCTAACTTCTTGTAGAAAACTGCATATTGGTAAGTTCTACTTTAGGCCAAAACTTTTGCATTTCCTTATGACAGTTATCTTCAGGTACTTTTAATTCAGTGAACTCTCTTATCATAGCTATTGTAACTATTCAAAGTCTACAATGTATAACTTTATGCCAATCCTACATTCAAATTATGGCAATAATGCCAAATATACAATGTAACTTTATACTCCACTCCTTATTGTATCGAAGTGGCAAGGTTCTTCTTTAAGTTAAGGTATGCCTCATATGCTGGGGCTGTTCTCTCAAAAAAGCCACTCTGATAGGCATCGCTTTTCTTGGTATCATTACGTTTTAGAATATTACTCAAATTCCCAACTGTGATACCATTCCAGTTTCGTACAATGCAGATCCCATCATTTCGGTCATATCCATCGAGCAATTCCGGATAGTGTGTTGTGAAAACAAGTGTACCGCCCCTTTTATTCAGTCGGCTATCCATAAAGAAACGTATCAATGTTATAACGATTTCCTTATTAAAATGGTTCTATTGCGACAACACGCATAGATCGCGATCACAATGATGTTGAAGCCAAATTTTAACCAGTTTTAGGCAGATTTATCTGCCTTGTGTTGTGGCTTATTTTATTTAGCCACGACCAAAAGCCTCAGTTGTTACCAACAAAGGCGTTCTTTAACAATGTGATTCAGAAATCAAACTCTAACGGAGTTTTCTTTTGCTTTTAATCTTGCTACTTCGTCTTACTAGATTATCTTGCATGAATCTGTCATCTACTTGGTTCTCATGACCTGTAACTTCAAGGTTATCAGGTACATCATTACCTTTAGGTTCAGGCTCTTTGTAAAAGATACCAATAAATCTTTCATCGTTCTCTATTTCTGACTTATCTTTAGTAAAGAATGCTTTTAGGAACATGAAGTTGGTTTGAGCTTTTCTAGCTAAAATCTGTAAGCTTTCAAAAGACCATGGCTTACCATTGTAGTAAGGTACATGCTCTCTAATGTAGCTTAATACATTGCAGGCAATCTTGGTGTAGACAGTTGAGTTCTCGATGTACTCTTTATTTCTTAAAGGTAATGCATCATGACCAAGACTACATCAATAACCCAGTGTCGGCTTTCAATCTGCCATCTTGAGAGAATGATATCTTGCATAGTAGCTGCAAAAGAATCATCTAAACCATCAGGAGTAATATAGCTAATAAAGAACTTGTCTTCTCTGTCTTCAGTCTGAACACCAGAGCTTTTATAGATTCTGCTGGTTCTTACTCTGATTACAGAATGAACGTGAGTCAAATTTCTTTTCAACTCTGTGCTTAAGACATCTTCAGCACTGAGAATAGAAATCTCTTTAGTCTCAATTCTGCCATGGTCAGTACTGGTTCTGGATGAGGACAGAACTTCACCTTGAAACTTATCTACATCTAACTAGCTGAATGCTTCTTCAATTACATCAAAGAGTTCACCCTGGTTAGCTTTAAGGCAGACTAAGAAGTCTGCAAATGCTTTTACTACAGCCTCTAAGGTTGTAGCTCTATTATTGAAGCATCCCATGTGAGAATACAGATTCTAAGCTTTAAAGTTGCTATCATCTCAAGGATAGCCTCTGCTTCATGGTTCTTCTTATCTACAGCTCTCTGAGATATGGTTAAACCATACTTGGTTGAATATAGGCTGACCAAATCATAACCTGTGCTCTTACGGGCATCATTACCTTTCTTGGTCTGTCTTGTAGCTCTGATATTCTGTCCGTCAGTTGCTATAACGTCTCTTTTAGATAATGAGACTTCATCTTCTGATGATTGTGAGTTCTTCTGGTATACAGCAAAGTACACAGTCAAGAACTTGATTGTTTCCTCTGCCTTTACTCCTGATATAACTCTTCTGATGGTCTGTTCACAAGGAACTTCATCATCTAAACCATAGAACATAGACTTTAAGGACTCTAAGTTCTCTAACCAGAATAACCTTTGTGTTCTGCAGCTATTGTTTCCTGCAATCCTAGCCATTATGATTACGGATGCTACTTCTGAGAAACAATACTTAATAACACTCTGACATCTTGGAGCATTGAAGTTTAATTCAATAATTCTCTGTAAGAACTGTGCATCATTTTTATCAAAGTTTACTTCTGGTGACATACTAATATTCTTATGTTATTTCATTAAGTTACAGAGCATAGAATATTAATACTTTAATCTAAAGTTTGATCTCTGAATCACATTTTTAAAGAGCAAATGCAGTGTTAAACCGCATTGTTATCAGCATGTTGAATTAAATTTCAAATACAAAAGTTGAGTAAAGTCACACAATTATTTTCTGCTATAAATTAAACTTGGCTTCGAAGTTGTATCCAATAAAAATCTCTTATCAAACAAAAAGGGAATATTTATGATTAAACAATATCAATAATGTCTTTGGCAACAGTTATGCTTTTTGGTTGTGCTACTGCTACAAAAGTAAATCAAGCTGAAATCAATAAACATCCAATTACAAAAGTTTGTATTCAAGATAATAGACACTCACCTCTTACCAATTATATTAAAGAAGCTGTTGACAACTTAGGCATCCAGACTGAAGTTTATAAAGTTGACAATAATTTAAATCCTTCAGATGATTGCTCTCATCTTCTGTCTTATGTCTACAAATATGACGGATATGATGCTAAACCAAATCAAATAGCTAAAGTTACATATTTCTTCTATAACTACTCCAAACACTTTAAGAAAGAGAGTAGGAACATCTGCAGACGACCGTCAGAAGACAAAGAAATATATTGATTTGAACAATAAAGAAGAAACAGCAACAGCTGTAGCAACCAAGATTAGACCTTTCTTCGGTAAGTAATTTTAGCAGTTTCTTGATAAGAAGAAATTTTAAGTGGAGCTAATGTTTGAGAAGCTCCACTTTTAAGGTATTAGCTACAGCAATAAACAAACTACATATTTCTTCTGTAGTTAAACGACATTGCAAGAGTATTACCGTCAACAGAGCCTAAATCTCCGCCTAAAGGAACACCTGTTGCTATTCTTGAAACGGTAATTCCATACTTTTTAGCCATACTTGCAATATATGATGCTGTAACATCACCTTCTACAGTCTGACTTAATGCAAGAATTAACTCTTTGACATCTTCGGTTTCTAATCTTGAACGAAGCACATCAAGACCTAATTCTTTAGGACCAATACCATCTAATGGGCTTAAATGACCATGAAGTACGAAATAATTTCCTGAATAGGATGAACTTGATTCAATTGCAGAAACATCTGTAGGAGTTTCTACTACACAGATACTGCCTGAACTTCTGCGTTTGTCAGATTTGCAAAGCTCACAAGGCTCATTTTCTTCGTCTGTATAGTTTCTGCAATGAGGACATAAAGAAATGTTTTTAAGGCTCTGCTCGATGATTTGAGCCATATTCAAACCTTCCTGACGTTTTCTGTCTAAAAGGTAATAAGCAATTCGAGTAGCACTTACAGGCCCTACACCTGGCATGACCTGTAATGACTCGATTAGGTTATCAAGCAGAGTACTAGATGACATGATTAGAATGGTAACTTTAAACCTGGAGGTAACTGCATGCCACCGGTTACAGCAGCCATTTTCTCTTTTGACTGTTCTTCAATGCGACGATGAGCATCGTTGTAGGCTGCAGCTAAAAGATCTTCACAGATCTCCTTGTCATCCTTGAAAATTGAGTCATCAATTTCAACACGGCGAACTTCATGTGAACCTGTCATGGTTACCTTTACCATACCGGCACCAGACTCACCAACTACTTCTAAGTTAGCGATTTCTTCCTGTGCCTTCTGCAGACGCTCCTGCATCATTTGCGCCTGCTTCATCATATTACCCATGTTAAACATGTTCAGATCTCCTAAAAATTTTTCAAAATTCTAAATTAAATTGATAGCTTTTGCAATTAAACTTGACTTATAAGTTTTAAAGCACGTTTGCCCAATCCATAGATCTCGGCAATTTTTCTATCAATCTTCTTAATAATCTCTTTTGATGCTACTTCATCAGCTTCTTTTAGCTCTTCTACTAAAAACTCTATGTACATCTGATCTTCTTTTGAAGCTACAGGTACAGGAACTTCTTCTAATAAAGAACGTAAGATTTTAATGGTATGGAACTTCTTTTCAAAGTAGAAACGTACAGCACTTGAGTTTAAGACCGCAGCTAAATAAGTTGCAGATAAGTCTTTAAACTCTGGCACCAATAAATTACAGCTGTTTAAAGTTAACATACCGTGAGTATCTACAGCCACGATTGGGTACTTTGCAATAAATCTGTAAACTAATTTTTCTTTAGCTCTGTACAGTTCCATTGGAGCTACCTGCTGGAAAGCTCCTTCTTCATACTTAATAAAACTGTTAGGTGGATTGATTTTAAAAGGCTCAATATCAAGCCCTCTTAATACAGGTTCAGAACCTTCAATTTTCTCATTAAAGATAGAATTGTTGTTGGAACCAGTAACAATACCTAAAGCAAATTTAGCATGGCCCTTTAACTTTACACAATGCTCAAGATCATCCATCTTTTCTAAAACTAAGGATTCCTGATCTGTAACTTTAAAATTAAAATCAGCACCTTTTCTTTGACGTCGAACAATATAATTAGAGTCACCAACATTCACAATCACATCGCCAGAGGCATTACTGAATGATGTTTTTTCTAAGGTTAAGATAACACTTGGACATTGAACAGCATGGAAAACTTCACCTAAATAGCGTACAGAACGCACACGGGCATGCTCGGTGATAAAGGCTCTAATGGTTTCGTGAGAAGCTACATTTAATAATGCTTCTGGCAACACGAACTGAACAATACCGCCATCTTTTAATAAATTTAATGATCTCTCAACGAAAAGATCAGCATAGCATGGTCGTTTTTTTTCTGCGCAAATTAAAGTTCTTGCATAACGGGAAACCACTTTCTCATCATCACAAGAACCCCAAGGTGGATTTCCTAGTACCACATCTACCTGAGGCAGACTTCTACAGGTAATGGTATCGCACTTTAGTAAGTGATCTTGTAAGGTATCTTTATCTGAGCAGTTACCTGATAAAACAAAGTTAATTCTTGCTAAAGTAACTGAAAAACCATCTAAATCACAACCGTATAGATCCTCAACTCTAGCGCCACGTCTTAATAAGCGTAACAGGAAGTTACCAGATCCACAGCAAGGATCCAAGAACACACGACCTCTAGATACCTGAAGTGTTTCTACAGCAGTATCGGTTAAAGACTGAGGAGTGTAATAACGTCCTGACTGTCTTCTTTTAGACAGTTCCATCAAAGACAGATAGATAAGACCTAAAGTATCTTCAAAAGGCACAAAATGTAATGTAAAGGAAGGAAGCTTCTTTGAAGCTGACAGCAGAGTGTTTCTTGAGGTTTTATCCATGAGTTCAAGTAACAGCCAATCATAAATATCAGCATCTAAAGTGCCTTCTAAGTATGCTCTAAAGTATTGCTTAGTACAGTTTGATTTGATTCTTTTGGCATCAACTAGAAGTTGCAGGAAGGATTCACATAATAAAGCTGTAATTGCTGTGGTAGAACCTGTAAAGCCATTTACCAATAAAGCGACAGCTGCATGATTTGGGGATTCTCTTGAGACGTAATTTACATAAAGTTCTCTACCCTTTAAAGCTGTTTTATTACGTCTTGATTTTAAAACATTGCTATTATCTTTTTTCAAAGATAATAGGAGATTCTCAACTTCATGCTTATAGATAAGCTTACCTGTTTCAGTATCTTTAGCTGATAACTTGCCTAATCTGAGCCAGTTTTTACCTGTAGCTTCAGATATTCCTAACATTTTGCATGCTGTAGCTAATGTAATTACTTCTGTTTTTTTAGTATTTAACTGTTTTATAGGCTGTCTCATGGCATACCTTATTTATGTGTTCATTGCCTTTGTTAAACAATCTTATCATAGATATTTATGATTTAAAAAAGTAAAATTCAATTTTTTAAATAATTGATATTTTTCAAAAAGTTACATAAAGAAATTTTTATTAATAAAAATATTAATTTAAAAATTTAATAAACATTAATCGTACAAATCGGAGAGCTTTTTTATAAAAAAGCTTACTAGTGTTATTTTAAATTAAGCTTAAAAATCAAAACTTATGATAGAATTTTTCTTATGAACGCATTAGAAATACAATATCTGAACAAAAGTAATTTAAGTCATATTGCAAGATCGCTGTATATGCTCTATTTAAGACCTAGGTCTGAGCAGAATCAGTGTCTTACAGACTTATCATCAATTGCTTCATACCTCTCTTCAGACAGCACTTACTTTCCTACTACACCAAATTTTGAGGTAGCATGTTTAGTTTTAAATGAACTAGAACACGCTGGTCTTATCAAAAAAGAAAAAGAAGATGCTCCATGGCAAGGTAATACTTTTATCCTGCCCCTGTTTATTAAGGAAGTTGAAGAACTTCCTTCAAAACCTTTTTATATGACCAATTCTTGGAGACCTACAGCTTCGTTTCATGAAGCTTGTGTTCTGTGCGGTCTGGCTGAAAGTTCTTTTACAGAAGCTGAATTAAAAGCCTTCACCTCTTACTGGTCATCAAAACACGAGAGTAGAAATCAAGTTGCTTGGGAAAGAGCTTTTGCTCAACGCCTCTTAAAACAAAAAGTTGCCTCCGTAAAAAAAGTGGCTCTAGTAAAGAACTCCACAATTGATAATTCAAGTGCTGTTTCTAATAATAAAGTTTCTGCAAGAAACACAGCTAATGCAGTTATGCAGAACAATTCACAAAGCCCTATCCAAAATAGTAAAGCTGAGCGTGAACAGGTTCAGAATGATCTGGCATCTCTATTCAAATAAGTAAAAAGTCACAATAAAGGCATTTATGTTTTGATTTCAATGTGATAGCAATCACATTCAATGCTATAATCAAAAATCTACTATTTGAACTAATATTCTGATTTTGGAGACAAAAATATGCAAATCTCATTTAACAATAAAACTTTGAACCTAGATACTCCAAAAATCATGGGTATTTTAAATGTCACCCCAGATTCATTTTCAGATGGAGGCAGATGGAACACTCTTGATAGAGCTTTAGCACATGCAGAGCAAATGGTAAAAGAAGGGGCTACCATTATTGACATTGGTGGTGAGTCCACAAGACCTGGGGCTACTCCTGTACCTTTAGATGAAGAATTATTAAGAGTAATTCCTGTTGTTGAAAAGATCTCAAAAGAACTTGATGTCATGATTTCAATTGACACTTCACAGCCAAAAGTTATGGAAGAGGCTGTAAAAGCAGGTGCTCATATCTGGAATGATATCAGAGCATTAAGACTGGATGGTGCCTTAGAGATGGCTGCTAAATTACAGTGTCCTGTGATCTTAATGCACATGCAGGGCGATCCTAAGACCATGCAAGCAGATCCTCATTATGAGGACGTTGTAAAAGAGGTCGAGAAGTTCCTTTTAGACAGAGTGGATGATGCAATCAAAGCCGGTATTAAAAAAGAGAACATCATTCTTGATTTAGGCTTTGGCTTTGGAAAATCAGCTAAACACAACTATCAGCTTTTAGATCATATGCAACACTTTGTGGATTTAGGCTATCCTGTACTGTCTGCTTTATCTCGCAAATCTATGATTAAAGCTGCTTGTAATATTGAAAAAGCAGATGAAAGAATCGTAGGTTCCGTAGCAGGTGCTCTTTTAAGTATCGAACGTGGAGCTCAGATGGTCAGAGTTCATGACGTCAAAGAAACCAAAGAAGCCTTTGACGTTTACAAAGCTCTTTTAAATTCAAGAGAATAAAATCTATGTTATTGATTTTACTATCATGTTCTGTAAGTGCTGTAGTATCAGCACTTTTATGCATACTCATCGGTCCAAAGCTGATTAGACGTTATTCAAAGCCTCTGTCACTTATTGCTGTGGGCTTTTTGATAACTCTTGCTGTAACCCATATTATTCCCGAGGCTATGGAAGAGAGCGATCCTCATAAAATCGGCATGGTAATTCTATTTTCCATGCTCTTTTTAACTTTCGTTGAGATGTTCTTCTTCTCAGGTAATAAAGGAAAAGTTGACTGTTGCGGTCACAGTCATTCGCTAGCTAATGGTTCTTTTGGAATTCTATTTGGCTCATCACTGCATAACTTTTGTGACGGTATGGTAATCGCAAGTGCTTATCTGACTAATCCGGCTTTAGGCTTTGCTGTGACAGTTGCTGTACTCTCTCATGAGATAGCTCATGAGTTAGGCGACTATGCCATTATGCTAGATTTGGGCATGAGCAATAAAAGAGCTTTTATTGTCAATGGTGTAGCCTTATTTGGCTGTGTAAGCGGTGGTATTATTGGCTACTTTATCTTATCAACAGTAAAAGAGCTTGTTCCTTATGCTTTAGCTCTGTCAGGCGCTAGCTTTGTTTATGTTTCACTCTCCGATCTCTTACCAAGACTTCGTAACTGTGAAAATAAGAAAAAGGTATCTTTAAGATTCTTCTTTATTCTAGTAGGTGTGATCCTGTCGCTGTTAATAGCAGGACATGATTAAAAGAAAGATTCAGAAGAATGGAGCCTAATGGCTCCATTTTTGTTTTACTTTACCTTAGGACCGTTTGAGATCTTGGAAAAATCAAACAGTTCTTTGTCTAAAAGATGAGAAGGAACAACATTTCTGATTGCCTTAAAGACAATATCGGCTCTCTTTGGGAACTGTTTATCCCATGAGCGGATCATCTTATTCATATTGGCCCTCTGCTGATCCTCACCCCAGCCGCACAATCCTTTTGGAAGAACAGGGTACTCTTTTATTTTAGAAATTGAAACTATATCTTTTTCTCTGCAGTAAATAAGAGGTCTGATTACAGTCAGATCGTCCTTATCATTTCTTAAAATTGGAGGCATAGCCTTCATGATACCTGAATAAAACAGATTCAGGAAAAAAGTTGCAAGACAGTCATCCTTGTGATGACCTAAAGCCAGTTTATTAGCACCGATTTCACGGGCAAAAGAGTAAAGATAGCCCCTGCGCAGGCGTGAACACATTGAACAGTAAGGAATTCCTTCTCCCACCTTCTCTTTGCATAGTTCATAGACCGGTCTCTGGATAATATAATAAGGAAGACCGACCTTTTTTAAATGATCTTCAAGCAGGTACTCAGGAGAATTAGGAAAACCTGAATCTATGTGAACAGGAATAATTGTAAAGTTAATTGGAGCAGATCTCTTTAATGAGAGTAGAACATCTAAGAGAAAATAGCTGTCCTTTCCACCAGACATACAAACTAAGATCTTGTCATTCTCTTCTATCATGCCAAAATCGCCAATAGCATGACCTACCTTACGACGCAGTCTCTTAAAGAGTTTGTCTGCTTTATATTTTTCCTGTTTATCCTCAATATTGAAGTACGGACTTACATTACGTGCGTAAGCATCTGCCCTTTCTGTCAGATTATGATCGTTTTGCATAGTTATTATTTCTTAATAGCTTTTTGAAGGATTAGCTGTGGGTACGTTTCTGATTACAGCCTTTGGAGTGATTACAACCACATCACAGCTTAAATTATCAGATACTCTCTCACAGATATTACCAATTAATGCTGAAGCAATACCCTTTCGAGCAGAGGTTCCGATAAATAAAGCTGTTGGGTTGAGTTTCTTGCACTCATCATAAATCACATCATCAAGATTTCCTTCACCAATGTGGCAATCATTAGGAGCGATCTTGTGACGAGTTGCAAAAGATAGAGCCCTCTTGCAGCCTTCCTTTAGAGCATTGTCATATACGCTGTCAGGTGTATAGCCTGGAAGATCAACAGCTACAGGAGGGATAATAGGAGTAATTGCGTTAATTAAAGCAATCTTACAACCAGTAAACAAAGATAATCTTTGAGCTTCTCTTAATAAACGCAGATTAGTAAGTCTTAACATTTCGTCATCAGGATCTGATAAATCCACCGCTACAGCAATAGTTCCTGATGGTGTCCACAGATGATCTTTAGCAATACATACAGGAACTGCTGAATGACGCAGCATCTGCCAGTCTAATGGAGTTGAAATCACTGAATCTAAAAGACCATGAATTTCAGCGGTTTTAATTAAGATATCGCAACAGTTCTCTTTGGCGATATCTACTAAGTCTTTACCAACTTCTCGTGAGAAAATTACTTTAGTCTCAATCTTAACGCCCATAGCATTAACTGCTAAATAGGCTTTTAACCAACGTTCCTGCTTTTTTTTGTAAGCTTTTTCAAACTGAGTTTTATCCACTGCTAAAAGGCTGGTCAGATTCCATGGTTCCTGAGCTACAGGAAGAACAGCAATGATCTTTACATCATCGTGTCTTTGCTCTTTCTTATTATGAGCCATTGCATAATTATATAAAGCAATACCTCTTTCAAGAGCAGGCTGACGTAGCTGCTTTATTTCAATAACTACAAGAATATTGCGTAAATTTCCCATGGTCAGCTCCAATATTAAAAATCTTTATACATCTTAGTCAGATCTGAAAATTAGCGTTGAGAGCAATAGTTTTCAATCTTACGGTTTAGCTTGCGCCAAGACGATTTTACTTTTCTAATATAACGATTATGAATTTCAGAATTTACTGAATAATGGTAGTGGTAATTACCCACACCACGCCAAATCTTACCATCAGCCTTTTCAATTTCACGTCTTAAAAGATAGCCCATCGCCCACATATTGTGGCAAGGCTTACTTTTAATATCACTTTTGGTAAGCTCAAACTGTCTTAATTCTTTTAAACGCACATCGTTGATCTGAGCAGGACCACAGTCTTGGGTACCATTTTTATTGGTCTTACATGTACCGTTAATAGGACCACGCTCTACATCTAACATGGCATACATCAGTTCCTCAGGGAGATTAAACTGATAAGCTGTCCAGGCAATACATTTTCTTAAATCTTTGTATTTGCTCATGGGACCTGTGCTATAGGCTACATCTCTCCAGTGTTTTGCCTGTCCATGACATTGCATCTGAGTTGCATTAACAGATAATGGCAAAATCAAGAATAAAGAGATAATTAAAGACTTAAACATTTTTATGTACTTACTTTTGTACTTTTGGTTCTCTAAATTTTTATCAGCAATCAATACTTTTACTCAGTTTCTTCTTGCTTAATAGCTCTTACAGCCTCTACAAGATTATTTTCAACTTCACTTAAATTGATACCGTCAAATTTTGCAACCTGCGCTTGAGGATTTGGTTTTGGTACCTCATGCACATTTGGGAAAACATACCCTTGTGTATTGGTATAGCTTTTTATTCTTACGGCATAGATCACAGTGTTAATTGGAGTACCATTGCGTTCAAGTTTTACAGGAGACAAAGTAAATACCAAAGGAGTGTCATAGTTCTCTAATGACACAGCCATTTTGGTAGATACTGCACCTACCCCCTGTTTAATCAAAAGTTCTGATGGTGATGCTGTAACCTCTGCTGAGAAGCCCTGGTTTTCACATCGAACAGAAGCGATATTCCAAGGAATACCTTCAAGATCATAAAATCTTACAATAGCTCCACCATAGTCTGGCACACCTACTTTAGCCTCTGGAGTATATATTGATGCAATTCTTACAATGCCTGCAGAATCATCTCCTGGTACGAAAGGAGCAGATTCAATCTCAACATTTTCCGTAAAAGGTACATAGGCACTGTTATCTTGAGTGCGATCTTCATTTAACTGTTCTAATGTTCTAAATTTAGTAAGAGTATCTGGTAACTCAGGAGGTGGAGCAGGCAAAGTAATGCCTATAGACATCGCAGAATACAACGATGCTAGCAACACTGCTGATTTAGTTACTTTAAACAACTTCATGCCAACACTACTTTACAAATTGGTAAATAAAACCTAAAACATGAATTACACTTAACAAGCTAAAGCTATATTCAAACTAGTATTGTACTCATTACAATACAAAAAATCACTTTTTCTTAACTTTTGAGACTAATCTTTCTAGCTGCTTGCAACCATCTTCATTTTTAAGATTGCAAGAATACTGATACATCACAGCAGCTTTTTCTAAATTCTGCTCTGTACCATCGCCAAGTTCGAACATAAAGCCCAAGTTTCTGCAAGCTTCTGATACATTGGCACTGCAAGCTTTTTTATAATATGAAAAAGCAGTCTTTGAGTTCAGTTCTACCCCATCGCCAACCACATAGCGATTGGCTAATCTCATACAGTCTGTACCTGAATTTAAAGAGCAGGCTTTATCAAAATAGGCTAAGGCCTGAGAATTACTTTGAGTAACACCAATGCCGTTTTGAAATAAAACAGCAGCCTTTGAACACTCTTTAGCATCTTTGGCTAAGCATTTTACGATATGGGATTTAATCGCATCGTTTAAAGATGATGCTTTTTCATTTGTCTTGGCTGGAGAATTCTCGAGAGCACTTACTGATAAAGAAAAGTTCATTACTGCAAGTAAAGCTACAACAGCTACTTTTAACTTTTGATTGAAATTATTCATATACCGTATCCTTTTTTTCTTATTTAGTCTCTTTTTTTTGCTTTTCTTCTAAGAACTTTGCGTTTTTACAGCCCTCTTCATTACCTAAAGCGCAGGACTTATCTAATAGTAATTTTGCTGTGGCATAATTTTTATTAACGCCAAAACCATCTTCGTAGAGTTTGCCTAAAAGAAGACAACCAAATCCTTCACCACCGTCACATGACTTTTTAAAATAGGTAGCTGCATTATCTAAATTTCGTCTTACGCCAAGCCCTTTAGCATGCATTGATCCCAAAACTGCGCAAGCATACATGTCACCACCTTCACAGGCTTTAGTTACATAGTAACTTGCCTGATTAGAGTTTGCCTTCACTCCTTTACCAGTAAGATAAACCTCGCCAAGTAATGAGCAGGCATCAACAACTCCACCTTCACAGGCTTTTTCCACTAGTTTTACACCTGAAAAAGAATCTTTTTCTACACCGTCTCCATCCATATAGAGAGTGCCTACGATATAGCAGTTTTCAAGATCACCTCCATTGCAACTTTTTTGTAAAGCAATTACATCATTGTCCTTTGCAAGCACTGATACTGACAATGAACACAAGGTCATAGTTGTTGCTACTGCTAGAGCTAATTTTTTTATCATTTATAAATCCGTCGCCTTTTATCAAGCCTAAATTATTTGCTTTATGCACTTTTACATAACTAAATTTGTTCATTATAGAGTAAAAGAAGATACAACCTCAAAAAGAGTGGTCACAATTTACATAAAAGGCGCTACTTTTAATGAAATTTTGGTGACTAGATGACGCTTTAATAGTAAAATATCAAGATTAAATTTTTCGTACCAAATATTTTGAGGAATTACAGATGAGCGTTTTAGTTCTAGGACACAAGAATCCAGATACAGACTCAATTGTTGCAGCTCTTTCATATGCACATGTTTTAAAAGCTCGCGGTATTGATGCCGTTGCAGCGGCTCAAGGAGAGCCAGCTCCTGAGACTGAGTTCGTTTTAAAGAAATTCAATTTAAAGGCTCCTAAAGTTATCTCATCAGTTGCAGATGAGGAAGTTTATTTAGTTGACTACTCAGATCTTGCACAGGCTCCTGAAGATTTCTCAAAGGCAAAGCTTTTAGGTATCGTTGATCACCACAAATTAGGTGATGTAACCTCAGATACTCCATTAGAGTGCTGGATCCAACCTTACGGTTGCGCTAACACCATCGTTAAGATGGTAGCTGACTACTACAACGTAGCAATTCCTGCTGATTTAGCTGGTGCTATGTTATGTGCTATCTTATCAGACACCGTATTATTCAAGAGTCCTACCTGCACTGAATTCGACAAAAAGGCTGCTGCTGAATTAGCAAAGATTGCTTCAGTTGCTGATACTGAGTCTTTAGGCATGGATATGTTCAAGGCTAAGTCAAATCTTGATGCTTCACCACGAGATTTAATTTTCCGTGACTTCAAAGACTTTGATATGGGTGGCAAGAAGATTGGTATCGGTCAGTTAGAGTTAATCTCTTTATCAATGGTAACTCCAGAGTTAAAGAAGGCTTTACAGGATGAGTTAAATGCTGTTAAGGCTGAAGGCCGTCACAGCGCAATCCTAGTTCTAACTGACATCATGAAAGAAGGTTCAGAGTTATTACTTTCTTCAGATGATGAGAACAAAGTTATCGAAGCGTTAGGTACCAAGAAAGCTGACGTAATGTGGATGCCTGGCGTAATGAGTCGTAAGAAGCAGGTTGTTCCACCTCTGCAGGGTGCTTTCAAGGCCTAATTACTTTATAAATTGCTAAAAAGCCAGGTTTTTACCTGGCTTTTGGCTATCGAGAATTAAACCTATAAGAGAATTTAATGCAGCAGAAAACTCCTAAAATTGGTCTAGTTTCCCTAGGCTGTGCCAAAAATCTTGTTGACTCTCAAAGATTAACCTCTGTGCTTGTAGCAATGGGCTACAGAATCGAAAACGAATACAGCAAATGTGATGTAGTTGTTGTCAATACCTGCGGTTTTATCGGCCCAGCAGTCGAAGAATCCATGCAAGCTATCGGTGAAGCTCTAAACTATGCCCGTAAAGTTATTGTGACAGGTTGTCTGGGTGCTAGAGCTAAACTTGTAATGGACAGATATCCACAGGTTGCAGCTGTTTATGGACCAGGCATGAGAGCAACAGTTATACGCGGTATTGTTTCACTAGTAGGTAAACCTAGTGAAAGTGACCGACAGAATGTTGGTGCTTCAGGAATTCTGCTTACTCCTCCTCATTATGCATATCTTAAGATTGCAGAAGGCTGCAGACATCACTGCTCTTTCTGTATTATTCCTTCATTACGTGGACCGCTGCGTTCTAGACAAGTAGATTCTATTTTAAAAGAATCTGAAGACTTGGTTCGTCGAGGAGTAAAAGAGCTTTTAGTTATCGCACAAGACAGCTCTGACTACGGTATGGATCTTAAGAATAAGACTTCACTGTCATCACTTTTGCGTAAGTTAGGTCAGTTCAAACGATGGGTTAGAGTTCACTATGTCTACCCTTCAGATGAAGCTAATAAAGTTGTGGATTTAATGGCTGAAGGATTGGTATTACCTTATTTGGATGTACCATTTCAGCATGTAAATCCAACCATTCTTCGTTCCATGAAGCGTCCTGGCAATATCGATAAAACCTTGCGCCTTATTGAGAACTGGCGTTCTGTCTGTCCTGATATTGCTATCAGATCAACTTTTATCGCCGGTTTCCCTGGTGAGACTGAATCACAGTTTAACGAGCTCTTAGATTTCATTAAAGAAGCTAAATTAGACCGTGTAGGCTGTTTCCCATATTCTGATGTTGATGGCGCTGCAGCTAACTATTACTTAAATCCTGTTGATGAGGAATTAAGAGAGCATAGAGCTGCTATACTGATGGAGACTCAGGCAAAAATCTCTTATGAGAAACTCGAAAATAGAGTTGGCAAAGAGTATCAGGTTTTAATTGACTACGTATCTGATGATGGCCTAGCAGTTGGTCGTTCAAAGTACGAATCTCCTGATATTGATGGAGTAATTTCAATTCCAAACACCAAAGGTGTTGAAGTAGGCGATCTTGTAAAAGCAAAGATTGTCTCTCATGATGAACACGATATGGAAGCAGAGCTAGTCTCAAAGACAGATGGCGCTATTTCCTTTATTAAGAATTAAAGAAAGTCATTTAAGAGGTACAAATGATGAGTCACTACAGACCTTTTGCCCCATTAGTTGAACGTATTAAACAAGATGGCAAGTGCCTAGAAGGCGGTATTCTGAAAGTTGACAGTTTTATCAACCATCAGATCGACCCTACACTGTTGCAGTCAATGTCTATTGAGTTTGTTCGCAGATTTGCAAACAAAGATATCAATAAGATCTTAACCATCGAAGCTTCAGGTATTGCCCCTGCTATCATGGTAGGTTTCCTTTTAAACGTTCCTGTTGTATTTGCTAAAAAGAAGAAACCTTCAACCATGGATAACATGTTAACCACTGAAGTTTTCTCTTTTACAAAGAACCGTGCATACACTGTATGTTGCTCAAAGGATTTCTTAGGTAAAGGCGATAAGGTACTTTTTATTGACGACTTCTTAGCTAACGGTAATGCAGCAAAAGGCATCATTGATCTAGTAAAGCAGGCTGGCGCTGAATTATCAGGCATGGGCTTTATCGTTGAAAAATCATTCCAGCATGGTGGTGATTTCTTAAGAGAAAGCGGCTATCAGGTTGAGTCATTAGCTATTATCGACAGCTTAGATGACTGCAAGATCACCTTTAAAGAGAAAGATAAAGAGTAATCTTAAGAGTTCTTCTTAAACTAGGATTTTATAGATAAAAGAGATTAAACAAAATGTCTGATAATACAAAAGAAGCTCCACTTACAGAACAAAAATCAGAGCTTATCTATAAGTTAGAAGACAGACCTCCTGTAAAAGAGGCTCTGTTTGCAGCTTTTCAGCATCTTTTAGCAATCTTTGTGGCAATTATTACACCTCCACTAATTATTGCTGGTGCTTTAAAGTTAGACTTAGAAACAACGAGTTATTTGATTTCAATGTCTTTACTGGCTTCAGGTATCTCAACCTTTATTCAATGTAGAAGAGTAGGTCCTATAGGTTGTGGACTGCTTTGTATTCAGGGTACCTCATTCTCTTTTATCTCACCTATCATTGGTGCCGGTTTAAACGGTGGACTTGCTGCAATTTTTGGAGCTGTAATTTCAGGCTCTGTGGTTGAGATGTTCATCAGTAGGATCTTACGTTACACAAGAAAGATCATCACTCCTTTAGTATCAGGCATTGTAGTGACCTTGATTGGCTTGAGCTTAATTAAAGTTGGTGTGATTTCCTGTGGTGGTGGCTTTGGCGCAAAAGCTGATGGCACTTTTGGTTCGATGGAGAATTTAGGACTGGCAGCTTTAGTTATCATCAGTATCTTAATCTTTAACAGAAGTTCAAACAGATACTTAAGAATGAGCTCTATTGTCCTAGGTCTTGTCATAGGATTTGTTATAGCTTATTTCTTAGGTAGAGTTGATTTTGCTCAAATCCAAAGCTACGGCGGATTTAACATTCCATCACCATTTAAGTACGGCTTAGTCTTTGATCCAGCTGCTATCATCGGTTTAGGTGTGGTTTACCTTATCACCGCAATTGAAGCTTATGGTGATATCACAGCAAACTCTTTGATTTCAGGTCAGCCAATTGAAGGCGAGAAGTTCCAAAAACGTTCTTCAGGCGGTATTTTAGCTGACGGTTTTAACTCTATGTTAGCAGGTTGCCTAAACTCCTTCCCAAACTCAATCTTTGCCCAAAACAACGGCATGATCCAGTTAACCGGTGTGGCATCTCGCTATGTAGGTTACTTTATTGCTCTATTCTTAGTTGTACTAGGCATGTTCCCTGCTGTAGGTAAAATCTTTGCACTAATTCCAGATCCTGTTTTAGGAGGTGCTACCCTGTTAATGTTCGGTACAGTGGCAGCTGCTGGTATCAGAATTATTTCAACCCAAAAGATGAACCGTAAAGCTATCTTAGTTATGGCATTAAGTTTCTCATTTGGTTTATCAGTTGAGCTTGTACCTGAAATCTTAAGTAAGTTCCCTCAGGAAATTTCTACTCTATTCTCATCAGGTATTACTACAGGTGGTATTGTAGCAATTCTGTCTAATATGCTCATTAGAATTAAGGAATAGCACTTCTCTTTGTATTCGTCTAACGGCACCAATAGGTGCCGTTCTTATATTGATAGGTGTTAGTTAAAGTTAAGATTAAATCTTAACTTTAGACTTTTTCATGTTCTACAACAGTAGTTGCAAGGCTTAGCTTTTCTAGTAGCAGCTTTATCTTTGAAAAGTTTTTCTCTACAAAAACAGAATAATCTGAATTCTTTTTAGCAATAACAAAAAGAGAATTCTCATACTCTGGTGACACAAAATCTGGCATTTGCTCTCTATCCGCCTTTAAAATTATGTTTTGAACTCTTTTGTTGTAGATAACAGAGAACACTGTCTGCTGAGCTTTGGTGTAATCATCAATAGATCTTTTTATATAGTGAGCTGAGATCTTTGTATTCAGGTACAAATCACTACTTTCATCCTGAGATAGTTCATCAAAAAAGATCGATTTTGCCCTGTCTGAAAAGACTATACCAGTATATTCACAATCTTGAATTACAACTTCACGTTTTGATAAGAACTTAAATGCAAAGCTGTCAAACTTCTCTAAATCTGATAAGAAAATGTGATCTGAAAAAGGCATAGCGTTGTGAAGTGATCTGTAATTTTTTTTGAAAAATAAGATGAGATATTTAAGATACTCAGGCTTTCGCCTGAGTATTAAATACTATTCTTCAACAGGAATTTCAAAAGGTTGAGCAGGCACATTAAAGCATTGAGCTTTATTGCGAAGTGCAGCATCTAAAAGAGTTATTGCAAGCATTGACTCGGCAATAGGTACGGCTCTAATACCCACACAAGGATCATGACGACCTTTAGTTACAATCGAGCAAACCTTACCCTCTTTATCAATGGTATTACCTGGAACAAGTATACTTGAGGTTGGCTTTAAAGCCATCTTAACAATGATCTCCTGACCTGAGCTAATACCACCTAAAATGCCACCAGAATGGTTTGAGGTGAACTTTTCAGGGGTAAGCTCATCACGAGCCTCAGAACCTCTCATTTTGGCCATTTCAAAGCCATCACCAATCTCTACACCTTTAACTGCGTTAATCCCCATCATAGCAGAGGCAATCTGAGCATCAAGACGATCAAAAACAGGATCACCCAAACCTGCTTTAACGCCATGAGCTCTTACCTGTACGATGGCACCAACTGAGTCACCAGTTGTAGCTAAATCTTTAAATAAAGCCTTTAAGTCATTGATTTTTGAGGTATCAGAAAAGTTGAACTCATTCTCTAGAGCAGCCTTTGCATCATAGATATCAGTTGAAACTTCACCTATGGCAGTTACACAGCCATCAACTGTGATATTAAAAAGCTTCTTTAAAACTTTTTTAGCAACGGCTCCTGCTGCGACTCTCATAGCAGTCTCACGAGCAGATGCTCTACCACCGCCACGATAATCTCGAATACCGAATTTTGATAAATAGGTATAGTCAGCATGTCCTGGTCTGAATGAATTCATAATTGCAGAATAATCACCAGAACGCTGTGCAGTATTCTCAATGATAAGACCAATAGGAGTACCTGTAGTCTTACCTTCAAATACACCAGAGATAATCTTAACTGTATCAGCCTCATTACGAGGTGTGCCATAACGAGTTGAGCCAGGACGACGTCTGTCAAGATCAGGTTGAATATCAGATTCGTCTAACTCAATTAGTGGGGGAACACCATCAATAATAGCTGCTAATGCCAAGCCATGGCTCTCACCGCAAGTAGTAACTCTAAACAGCTCACCAAAGGTATTAGCGCTCATTGTTTACTACCTCAGCTGCAGCTTTTGCAAAGACATCATGATAAGTCTTTAGCTGTTCTTTTGATAAGATAAAGACACCGGTACCACCACGCTTTAAGTCTACAAAGTGGAATGGTACTGTAGGGAATAAATCAACTAAATGCTCTTCAGAATTACCTACTTCCATAATCAAGATACCGTCATCATTCAGGAAGTCAGCAGCATCAGCTAAAATTCTCTTAGCACAATCTAAACCGTCATCACCTGAGCCTAAAGCTAAATCAGGTTCACGGTTAAACTCCTCTGGCATAGTAGCTAAATCATAGCTGTCTACATAAGGAGGGTTAGCTACGATAAGATCATACTTATCGCCTTCTACTAGATCATTGAATAAATCGGACTTGATAGGTGTAACTACATTTTCAAGACCATAGCCTTGAATATTGATATTAGCTACATCTAAAGCTTCATCAGAAATATCTACAGCATCAACTTCAACATCACCGTCAAAGTGAAGAGCAATTGCAATTGCGATGCAGGCTGAGCCCGTGCACATATCGAGAACTCTTTCAGGACTTCTCTCAAGATATGGATCAAAGCCATTCTCGATTAACTCAGCAATAGGAGATCTTGGGATGATGACTCTGTCATCAACATAGAATTCTTTTCCGCAGAAGAATGCTCTATGAGTAAGGTATGGAGTAGGAATTCTCTCTAAAATTCTCTGCACTGCAATCTTGGCAATGATCACTCTCTCACTTTTAGTCAACTTTGAGTTTAAAGTTGAATCATCACATGGAGGTTGCAGATGCATAACAGCCTGGACAATTTCCAAAGCTTCATCCCAATAGTTGTCTGTACCATGACCTACAAAGATAGAGTGGCTTGAAAAACAGGATACAAGATAGCGAACCACGTCTTGTACGGTTAATAATTCGTTAACAATTGAATCTTGGATCTGTTCTGCGTTTGGAAGCTCATCTAACATTGCATGAATGTTAGAGATCTCAGCATTATTCTGAAGTTTCGACATATAACCTTTTGAATTGAAAAACATACGCTTGAATAAGCTTAAGCATTATAGCATAGTGAAAATTCAAAGCTGTGTATTTGAAAATCACTTCAAATTTGCATAAAAAAAGGACGTTTTTTAACATCCTCTTTTTTAAAAAGCAATATTCATACTGCCTAAAGTTTTTAAAGTAGCTCTAAAACTAATGGTACTGTTCTACCTCGAGTTTTGTGGACATAGCTGTAGCTTCTTCATTGATCTCTTTGCAGATCTTTTTAGATGCTTCATCCATCTTTACTTTAACCACAACTCTGCCTGCGTCAAATTCAAAGACGCCCTGACCTTCGATTGAAAATTGACCTTTAAAAAAGGCTACAACATATTTTGCAATCTGCTTTGGAGCATAGTTTTTAAAAACTCTCATCTATAACTGTCCTTATTCTTGCCACCGTCTGCTGTATAACGATGTAAATTTTTATCTTTATTATTATTTTTTTTAACTCTTTTGATCTTAGGTTAAAAAGAGTCAGAATTTATTGATCTAATTAGAAAAATTTATCATTTACTCAACATTATCAACAAAATGTGACAACAGTTGTCAAAATCAAGATTTACTTCATTGAGTTTTAATTAAACATTAATGAAACAAAGTAACAGTGATAATAAATTGAGTATCTAGTCAAAAATCACATCATCATGAGCAGGACTAATAAATCTCCTGTACTTTCCTCTTACATAGTCATAATCTATTATCAATGCACATGCTGTAGAAAACCTTGGTGGAAAATTGAGCTTGCTGTTATATTCATAAGCTAATAACTCCACTAATGGTAAATGAGATACCAAAAGAACAGTATCCTCATCATCACAAGTCTCATCGATATAAGATATGATCTTTGCAGGATTACCAGATGGGGTAAGTTCGCTTAAAGTCTCTTTATTTCCATCAAAACCTAATTGCTGACAAACTATGTTGGCTGTCTGTTCTGTCCTTGTTTTGGGTGAACAAAAACATTTGGTGATAGTTAATATCTTTGATAACTTCTGTCCAGTAGCTACAGCTTCTTTCATACCCTGTGAAGACAAGACTCCGTCACAATTTGAAAGAGTAGCCTCACCATGTCTTAAAATCACAATTCTCATACCAATATTATTCCAACATAATTCTTTCTGTTATTTATCTTTACAATCTTAATACTTTTGCTTGAGATGATTGAAATTCATACAGAAAACACAATTTTAGTTCATGTATAATATTAGCACTGAACAATTAGGACTGACATATGGACTATAGATATCTGAAAAATATTAGAAATCTAAATGCATTCTTCAGAGGAGCAACCTCATCTGAAATAAAGTCTATTTTAGAAAAGTTAACAGCTCTATACGAAAATGTTAAATCTCAAGAAGAAGCTGTATTAAAAGAGAAACAAGAAAGAGAAGCCTTCCTCTCATCAGTTTTAAACAGCTTGGACAGTCATAATTACACAATCGACGATCTTGCAGCTCTAAAAGGACTGAAAACCAATAAAGCGAAGATGAAGCCAAGATATGAGTATGTAGATCTTAATGGAGAGACTCAATACTGGTCAGGACAAGGCAAGATCCCAAAAGAAATGAAAAAGGTAATGGATCGTGACAGCATTACCGACAAGAAACATTACCTTATTCAGGATGAAGAGGACTAACATCTTCAAATCTAAAATTCAGTCTCTACCTTACTTTACAATAATAGACTCATTGATTTCATGTAAAGTTTTAACAGGATCGTCAGACTTGGTTATAGGTCGACCGATAACTAGATAATCAGAACCAACTTCCACAGCCTCTCTTGGAGTCATGACGCGTTTCTGATCACCTAAAGCTGAACCTGCAGGTCGAATGCCTGGTGTTACGCACATAAATGGAATGCCCATATACTGTTTGATTAGACTTACTTCCTGAGCAGATGAAACTACACCATCTAAACCACATTCTTTTGCAAGTTTAGCTAACTGTAAAACCTGAGTCTTAGGCTGATTATTTACTCCTACAGAATTTAGCTGAGTTTCATCCATTGAAGTTAAGACAGTAACTGCGATTAACTTTGGACGGTTCTCATATTTAGAGATAGCTTCCATTGCAGCTTTCATCATTACAGGACCGCCTGAAGAATGAACATTACACATCCAGACCCCAAGTTTGGTTGCTGCCTCACAGGCTCTAGCTACAGTATTAGGAATATCGTGGAATTTTAAATCTAAGAAAACTTTAAAACCTTTATCAACCAACTTTGATACAAGCTGTGGACCTGCGTTAGTAAACAGTTCATTACCAACTTTCAATTTGCAAAGATCAGGTGAAACCTTTGAAGCAAAATTTAAAGCGCTATCTGCATTATCGTAGTCTAAGGCTACAATGATTTTTGGATCGTTCATGTTCTAATCTCCATCCAGTCCAATTTTAGCTTTCATACTCTCCCATCTACGGCATGAAGGACACTGCCAGAACAGCATCCTACTTTCAAAACCGCAATTTGGGCAGAAATAAGGAGTTGTAAGTGAAATATGTGCATCTAACATGCTCTTTAACTGCATGATTGATTCATTAGCTTTGACATCAGAGCTATGAGCCTTTAGCTCTAACATTTGTGAGAACAACTTTAAGTTGGATTTATTCTTTAAAAAAGATTCTAGTAAGGCAATAGCATCTTCACGGCATGATGACTGCTCTACGGTTTTTACAAGCTCAACCATAGCAGAAGCAGAATTTGTTCTGTGCACAAGATCTTCTAGAGCATAGCGATAATTTGGATCAGCAATATTAGGAAAGCACTGCTTTAATTTTTCTAAACACACTATGCCCAGGCTAGGATCGATTGCGCTTACCTCTTTTACTAATTTATAAGCATCATTAAACTTTCTCTGACTGATTAAAACATCAGCTAATTCTAGTCTGGCTCTTTTTGACTTTTCGTAGCAAGTAATAGCCTTTCTAAGTTCAGATACTGCATCAGTTTTCTTACCATCGTAGGCAAGTTTTTTGGCAATTTCACATCTGTACTGACTTAATAGTTTTGAAACTGAATGATCATTTGCCTCAAAATATTGGGCTGCCACATTAACTGCCTTTTCAAAATCCTGTTCTTTTTCATAAACAGTGAGTAAAAGTTTAGCAGCCTTTGATCTGTAGGTAGGGATCTCTACCATTTTTAATAAGATAGCTTCAGCTCTGTCTAAAAGACCTGCGCTAATAAAGTCATGACTTAATTCAAGCATTGACAGCATGTTCTCGCTGTCATCAAGATTTCTGTCATTAGACATTTTCTCATGTAAAGAGATAGCTTTATCTACCTCACCACGCTGTCTGAATAGAGTTCCTAAGGCAATGGAGGATTCAAAGGATGGATCTTTACTGTTGAAATAGGCAATAAACTTATCTACAGCTTTGTCCTGCTCGTTATTGAGCAAATAGTCAAAGCCACGCAGATAATTTGCGTTCTGCTGATTCTTACTTTCCTGAAGCTTTTGCTTTGAATAATTCTTCCCCATAAAGTAGCCATATACGGCCGCTACAGGAAGAAGTAAAAAAAGTAACTCAAACATTATCGATTATTCTTGATTATTCTTGATTATTATCAGATTTAACTGTCTGTAATTGTTTTTTAGCTTTATTAAGTGATAGCTGCGCTTTCTTTGCCCTGTACCACATCTTTAGGCAGAGCAGTAAACTAGCGTAGACACCTAAGATGAAACCAAAGATCACACCGATAACTAAAACAGTTGCTACAGATATCTCCTTTTTAACGAAAAGGAAATCAAATGAAATGAGAGTATCATTTGCACTGCCTACAGCTAAACCTAAAACTGCCAAAATGAGCAGTACAACCAAATAAAACCAAAATTTAATCATTTTGAACCTATGAAGCAAACATACTTATAATAATAACATAATGCGCAGCTCAGATTGTGAAAATCATAATATCAAACTCATATTATGAAGGTCACAAACTGCGTTGCGCACTAAAAGGCAAAAATTATCACTTAATTTGCCTTAAAAGCTCTTAACAGATCAGCAAAATAAACTACTCTTGGACGTTTTCTTTTTCATAATTAAAAGAGTTTACTCTATCGCGAAGCTCTACACCTGGTTTGAAGTGAACAACACGACGTCTGCTAAGATTAACCTGTTCACCTGTCTTTGGGTTATGAGCAACTCGAGGCTCATGAATACGCACTTCAAAACTACCAAAGCCACGGATCTCAATACGTTCACCAAGAGACAGTGTCTCAATCATGATCTCAAAAATTTCTCTTACCGCAGCATCAACAGTCTGTGGATTGTTATAGACAAACTGTTTTGCTAAGGAATCGATTAGCTCTGCTCTTGTCATGGATTATCTCCTAACATACCAACAAATTTAACTTCCTCAAAAGATCACTTCTTTGTAATCCTTTGGATATTGAAGTCCGTATATATCATCTATCTTAATGATAGTCATAATATTGATTTTCTCTATGATTTAAAAGAAAAAAATGCGACAGATGGCATTTTTTTTAATAATTTTTTGACAGATGGCTTATTTTTGGTCAATATGATCACAAAAAGATATCGAGTAAATATATATGTCAGATTCAATCTTCTCATTAAATTACCTTGCTTTATGCAAAAGTTCTCCTGATTTTGCTGCAAAAATTACTAAATATGAAAACGCCAAAGAATACAGCATTCAAATAGATGAAGGTAAAGAAACCACCTTACTTATAGATGGCAGGCAGCTTACTTCTCACCACGACAGAATGGGGGCTGCAAAATACCAGTGTCAAAAGCTAGATATCAAAAAGCCTATTTGTATTTACGGTTTTGGCCTTGGAGACAACGTAAAATATCTTTTAAATAAAAATCCTAAAGCTGATATCAGAGTATTTATCTTAAATCCTGCTCTTTTCTTGAAGTTATTATCAATTGATGACGAGTTACATACCCTGTTCAAAGCTAATGTTAATTTTTCACTTCCAGATGACAACACTTGCATTTACAGTAATAGCATCATCGTGCAGTCTGAATTATTCATAGACAGCAAAACTTTTAATAATCTGAAAAGCAGATTGATAAATTTCTTAGATAATAACTTTGCAAACAACTATTTTAATAAGACCACCAAAAAGCTTTTTGATAAGAATATCAAAGAAAATTTTGAGTTATTGAAAAATGAAAAAGCATTAACTCAAGAGATATTAGATAAATATCCAAAAGAAATAATGATAACCGCTTCAGGACCATCTCTTGAAGACAATATAGAAACTGTAAGAGAACTTCACAATTGCGGTGTGCTGTTGATAGCTGCTGATACAAGCCTGACCACATTAAATGCAAAAAAAATAATACCTGATGTTATAGTCACTACAGATGCAAATGTGTATGTAGCACTTAAAGACAGGATCTTCAAGAATTTGGGCTTGTATAAAAATACCACCTTAATCTTTTCAGCCCATTCAGAAAAAGGACTTATTGAAAAGTATCCTGGACCAAAATTCTTTATCTATCAGAAACGAGACTTAGAGCTATTACCCTACCTTACAAAAGACAATGCTGATTTTATTTCCTATGGTGGCTCAGTATTAAATGAATCAGTAGCTATAGCAATTAAATCCAAAGCGAAAACAGTTAAACTCTTTGGTTGCGACTTTGCATTTAAAGGAGACAGGACTCATACAGGAGACATTGCCGATAAAGCCATGAGTACCTATGATAAAGAGTTGTATGTTGAATGTAACGATGGCTTAATGCAAAAGACTATAAGGGCTTTTAATCTTTATAGAGAATATCTCGAAGACGTAATCAGTAAACACGAAGATATTAGATTTGAAAACTATTCAAAGACTGGAGCTAAGATAAAAGGAGCGATCTTAGTTTAAGAGAAATTTCAACTTATTGTGATTTTCACATATTAATGGAAAATGGGGACCGAAGTCCCCATTTTTTTATCAACCTAAGAGGTCAATTACTGCTTTTTAGCAGCTGCGAAAGCAGCTTCCATTGCAGTAGTTGTAGGCTCCTGAGCCTTCTGATTTACAGACTCTAAAGCTTCCTTCTCCTCAGCCTCGTCCTTAGCACGAACAGATAGAGAAATCTGACGGGTCTTACGATCAACGTTTACGAACTTAGCCTCGATGGTATCACCCTCTTTTGCTACGGTTGTTGCATCATCAACACGATCACGAGATAGGTCTGATGCCTTGATGTAGCCAGTGATGCCTTCTGCTAATTCAACAGTTACGCCACGTGGATCAACTGCGGTAACCTTACCTGAAACAATTGAACCCTTGCGGTGAGCTGAAACGTAATCTGCAAATGGATCCTCAGAGATCTGCTTTAAGCCTAATGAAATACGCTCACGCTCTGGATCTACCTGTAGAACGATAGCTGTGATTTCATCACCCTTCTTGAAGTTGCGAACAGCTTCTTCACCAGCCTGCTGCCAAGAGATGTCTGATAAGTGAACTAAACCATCAATACCGCCATCTAAGCCGATAAAGATACCGAAATCGGTGATTGACTTAATCTTACCAGTAACCTTGTCACCCTTTGAGTGTGACTCAGCAAACTCGATCCAAGGATTTGCCTTGCACTGCTTTAAGCCTAAAGAAATACGACAACGCTCTTCGTCTAACTCTAGAACCTTAACCTGAACCTTATCACCTACTGATACAATCTTTGAAGGGTGAATGTTCTTATTGGTCCAATCCATCTCTGAAACGTGAACTAAACCTTCAACGCCATCAGCGATTTCAACGAAGCAACCGTAATCTGTTAAGTTAGTTACCTTGCCTTCGATTACTGAACCAACTGGGAAGCGAGCAGCGATATTTGCCCATGGATCTTCACCTAACTGCTTCAAGCCTAAAGAAACACGTGAACGCTCACGGTCGAACTTCAGAACCTTAACAGTTACTTCCTCACCAACCTGAACAATCTCTGAAGGGTGCTTTACACGCTTCCAAGCCATATCAGTGATGTGTAATAAGCCGTCTACGCCGCCAAGATCAACGAATGCACCGTAATCGGTAAGATTTTTAACGATACCTTTAACAGTCTGACCTTCAGCTAAGTTTGCAAGAACGCTCTCACGGTCTGCAGAATTTTCAGTCTCGATAACAGCACGACGTGAAACAACAACATTGTTGCGTTTCTGGTCTAACTTGATTACCTTGAACTGCTGCTCTTTACCCTCTAAATGAGTGGTATCACGTACTGGACGTACGTCTACTAATGAACCAGGTAAGAAAGCACGGATACCGCCTAACTGAACGGTGAAACCACCCTTAACCTTGCCATCGATAATACCAACAACAGTCTCGTTCTTGTTGAATGCATCTTCAAGCTTGATCCAAGCTTCGTTGCGTTTTGCCTTTTCGCGAGATACCTGAGTCTCACCGTCGCCTGATTCAACAGACTCTAAAGCTACGTCTACCTGATCACCAACTTTAACTTCTAACTCACCCTGAGCATTTAAGAACTGCTCCTGTGGGATTGGAGACTCTGACTTTAAGCCAGTGTCAACAATAACAAAGCCGTTGTTGATAGCTACTACAGTACCTTTAACCATTGAGCCTGGACGGGTCTCAACATTCTTTAAGGACTCTTCGAAAAGTTGTGCAAATGATTCCATTAAGGTTTCCCATATAAGCCCCAAAGCATCATGCTTACGGGGAGTTGTAAAAAATGTAATGTCATCCATGACATCACGAAGTAAAAAAAACTATTCTACTTTTAGACCAGTCTTTTGTTTAACAAAGTCTAAAGCTGTCTTGTAAACTGCCTGAATATCCATATCAGATGAGTCAATTACAAGAGCATCATCGGCTGCCTTTAAAGGAGCTACAGGGCGATTACGATCTCTATCATCACGCTCTTGAATCTCTTTTAAGATGGTATCGTAATCAGCAATTTTACCTTTGGACTCTAGCTGTAGGCAACGTCTTCTTGCCCTAACTTCAGCGCTAGCATCTAAGAAGATCTTTACCTGAGCTTTAGGGAATACAACTGTTCCCATATCTCTGCCATCAGCAACTAAGCCAGGTTCTTTTAAAAACTCTCTTTGACGCTGTAAAAGAGCCTGTCTTACTGAAGGATAAGCTGCAACCTTACTTGCATTTGCTCCTGCTTCTTCAGTTCTAATCTGTGATGAAACATCTTCACCACCTAAAAGTACGTGAACACCATCATCAAGGCATTCAAATGATAAGTTCAGAAGCTTTGCCTCTTGAACTACAGAATCTTCATCAAAAAGTGCTAAACCAGCTTTTCTAACAGCATATGCAAGAACTCTGTAAATAGCACCAGAATCCAATAAATCAAAATCCAAAGCTTCAGCAAGTCTTCGTGTTAACTCACCTTTACCTGCTCCGCCTGGACCATCTACTGCAATAACAATTGGATCTGACATTTTTATTCCTTAAACTTTTAAGTTTTGTATTATAACAAATTAATAAAACCGTAATCTACTATATTGCGATATAAAACCGATTTTTTCAACTTTACGCTCAAGCTAAGTTCAAATTTAGCTTGTGTTGTAGAAAAGTTGAAGCAATTTACAGTGACAACACCTAGAAAACGCCTTAAAGCTCAATGTATGATCGTCTATTACATATGATTATGATGTGCTAAAATAGTTAGGAATAATGAGTTTCGTCACATTTTTTAGTGACTTTTCGCATGAATAAAAAGTAAAACCTATTTTTAGTTCTTTTGTTTAATCTAAAAATGGTTTTATAAGTTTTTATTGGTTAAGTTAGGATAAAACATTGACTACAAAACTGATTCAGGGACCTGTTGCTAAACTACCAACAAAGTTTGGTCAGTTTAATATCACTATATTTAAAGAAAATGATGTTTTAGATCATGCTGTTGTCTTTTTAGGGGATCTAAAAGATGGTAAACCTGTTTTATGCAGAATTCATTCTGAATGCTTAACTGGAGATGTGTTCGGTTCCCTACGTTGTGATTGCGGTTTTCAGCTAGAAGCTGCACTAAAAGCAATCCAAAAAGAAGGTAGAGGCGCTTTACTGTACATGAGACAAGAAGGTCGTGGTATTGGTCTGTTCAATAAGATCAGAGCCTACAAACTTCAAGACAATGGTGCAGATACAGTTGATGCTAATATCCAATTAGGCTTCCCTGCTGATGGTCGTGAATATGAAGCCTGTGCTCAGATGATGAAAAACATGGGCTTCAACAAGGTCATTTTAATGACTAACAACCCAGCTAAAATTCATGACATCGAATCACATGGCATTGAGGTTCTAGACAGAAAACCAATTGAATACGGTAGAAATACCTTTAACGAAGGTTATCTTGATACTAAAGAAAAGCGTATGGGACACCTTTTACATCATCAGGATTAATACCTAATTTGGTAAATTATTATAGAAGAGAGCTTAGGCTCTCTTTTTTTATTTTCTAATATTTTGAAAACAAAAAAACTTTAAGCAACAAGTTAGAGTAGGATTTATAGAGAAAACTGAAAGTGCAGTTAGGAAACTGCACTTAGATTGGGATAAAAAAGACTATTCAGTAAGAGAATGACGGGTCTGAGATAACTCTTCAATCTTTTTACAAGCTTCCTCTGCTTTATGAGAAATTGAGTGGCATACTCTCTTATAATATCTTTTTGCTTCTTGAGCATCATAAGCTATGTTATATCCATATAAAGCCTGAGATGTACCCGGCTTTACACCATGCTCATAGATTTTACCTGCCCTCATGCAAGCATCATAATTGTTTAGCTTGCAACCGATGTCTAAGTAGTAGAGAACTTCGTAAAGAGTAACTCTAACTAAACTTCTGTTCTTTTCGGTATTAGACTGAATTGCATTGTATGTTGAATAGGTCTGTAAACAAGCATCAGCGTTTTTAAAATTTTCACACAATCTTCTCATGTATGAAAAAGCTTGTTCATATTCTTTGTTACGAAGACTGTCATCTCGTGCCTTTAAACATCTGTCAAGCTCACCATCACGGCAGACACTGTCATCAACAGCTTCTGAAGTCATTGCAGATTTTAAAGATTGTTTGCTCTCCTCGCCCTGACAAATAATAATCATCAATGGAATGCACAGCACTGCAAAGCTTGCAACATAAAGAAAAGCTCTTAATAACTTCATACATACCTATAATTCAAAAGGTGATCAAAATCACATACTTGTTTGCAATTATATATGAAAAACAAATCTTGTAAACAGTATTAAGGCACGTAATTAAATATAATCAACAAATTTTTTGATGATATTTAAAATTATAATCTGACATTTTACTTAAAATTTAATTTGATACAATTCACAAATCTTTCGATAAATCATAGAGATCGCTAAAAGAGCAAAACAGATTTATCTAGTGGTAATTGTTTACGCGAAAGATCAAAAGAAGCTCAAAACAGGCACAAAAAATTTTTTTATATAAACTTATAACTTGCCAAAATTGAGAAAACAAATACGTATGACAAATAAAGATAAGACATCATCACATGGACATTTAGAAACAAAATTGTGATAATGGCGGATGGAGTGAGATTCGAACTCACGGAGGGCGTAAACCCTCGACGGTTTTCAAGACCGTTGCATTCAACCGCTCTGCCATCCATCCGCAGAGAATGGAGCTATTATATATGACAATCGAATACAATGGAAGACAAATTTTAACTGACGAAGACGGTTACCTGAAAAACGAAGCTGACTGGTCTTTGGATTTAATGCATTTCATGGCCAAAAGAGATGGGCTTACTTTAACTGAAGAGCATATTCTGATTATTAATGAAGTAAGGGAGTATTACAAAGAATTTGCAACTACTCCCCCTATTCGTGGCCTAATTAGACTTCTTAAATCCAAAGGTTATGAAAAATTAAGTTCATCCATAACCTTAGCTAAACTGTTCCCTGATGGGGCTGCAAAATCGGCTGCAAAATATGCTGGATTACCAAAACCTATCAAATGTATTTAGTGTCTTGCAATTTCCAATAAAGCCCATTTCTTAAAATCACCTTCTACATGACCGTTGTTGACAGTATATTCAATGCCGGTCATGCCATCTTGAACTTTCTTACCATCAGCAAAGCATTTACCAACCTCAATCTTGTTAGTATCGCCTACATGTAGAACTACTGCGTTATCGATGTTCTTTGATGGATCTTTAAAGCGACGGCAGAATGTGTTATCAGATAATTTCTCCTGCTCACCTGCACCTACAGCAGGATTTCTCAGTCTGAACTGACCTGCTCGCTGCCAGGTTGCTAATACAGGATCAGCAGAAACATCCTTACTAAATGAGCTTACATTCTGTGCCCACTTTGAAGCACTATCAATATCTTTAGGGAAGTTCATATCTGAACGAATACCCTGTTCAAGATCGATACCGCCACCCATATCGTTCTGACGGTTGGTCTCATCGCCGTAATAGATTTGTACAGATCCTGGCAACATTAAGAAATTAACACCAACTTTAGCCATATCCTTCTTACGACATAATGAAGTATCGTGTGAAGAAATATAGGTCATGTTCATTAAAGCAGGTTTTCCTTCTAATCTGCCATACAGGTTGCCATACGTTACCCAATCGCCCTGATCTGGAGTGATACAGGTATTGAGGTTCACACCATCAGGGTTAAAGTAAAAATCGATAAGTGAGTCAAATCCACCCTTTTTAGCATACTCTGACTTGTCATTAGGATCATTTGTGAATGCCCAGACCTCACCTGTCATATAGAAAGGATCTGTCCAAGAAGCGGCAGGATCTTTACCCTTGTTCTTGGATCTCCAGTGCTCTAGAGCTTCTGTAGAGTATTCTTTTAGAAGTTTCCATGAGTCTTTAGAAACATACTTTACGGTATCACATCTGAAACCATCAATACCAAACTCTTCGACCCATGATGCTAACCAGTGAGCCTCAAACTGAGCTACACTCATTGAACCCTGTCTGTATTTTAAAGCAGCTGGAATATCATGATCTTTATCTGGACTCTTCCACTTGTCCTTTAAGAACTCAGGAATGTTAACAGGTTTTGCGTTAGGATCAGTGTTCTTTAAATCAGGAAGATAAGCTAAGCACTTGTCTAAACCATCCTCAGCACCGCAGCTCTCACCATAACCGTCAAATAAGATCCAGTCTTTACCCCACCATCTATTCCATGAAGAGTCATAGCTTGCGTCAATTGGCTTGTCGTGAAATGTCTGACCAAAATCTTTATTTGGGATCCACTCTTTGCAAGGATCTTCGCCATGAGAGGTTCTACCAAAGTTGAAATCACACATATCTTTTAAAGTTGCATAACCAGTGTGATTCATAACCACATCAATTAAAACTCTGATACCTCTTTTATGAGCTTCATTTACAAAAGTTCTAAAATCTTCAACTGTGCCCATATTAGCGTCAATAGAGGTGAAGTCTAAGGCATAGTAACCATGATAAGCATAATATTGATACATACCCATAGGACCGCCACCGACCCAACCGTGAGACTGTTCAACAGGAGAGCTTACCCAAATTGCATTTACACCCAATGAGCGAATGTAGTCTAATTTCTGTGTAAGGCCTTTAAAATCTCCACCATGGAAAGTACCAGCGTTGTAGCCAGCTGAATCCTTATAAGGTCTACCATAGCTGTTGTCGTTGCTCTTATCGCCATTAGAGAAACGATCAGTAATCACAAAGTACAGATTAGTGTTTTGCCAAGTAAAAGGTAATTCATCACCTTCATAGCCAGAGTTATTTGACCTAGTTGTGGTGTAAGCGACGATTGCACCTAAAGCAAGTCCAGACAGCAAGAATGCTGATACTTTTTTGAAATTCATAATTCACCTAAGACATAGTAAGAAAATTGATTATGTTTTTATTATGATTAGGCAATCTAAGACATCAACAAAAATAAAACTAGCATTTAAAACCAAAAAGATGAATTAGCTCGCAAAAAATTTATGAGTTTTGATAGTACAAAAAGGAATTTATAAAGTAAGGTTATATAACTTCACATTAATTTGATGCAAATCACATCAATAACAATAGACAGGTAAAATCACAAAAACAACAAAACAGTAAATTCAAAAAAGAAATATTTAAGGGGAAATTGAAAACATGATTTGAAGTGGCGGATGGAGTGAGATTCGAACTCACGGAGGGCGTAAACCCTCGACGGTTTTCAAGACCGTTGCATTCAACCGCTCTGCCATCCATCCGCAGATCTAGTTTTCACGAGGAAGACCAGAAAAAAAGTATCTGGTGTGAAAGTATATTTTCATTAAATGGCGGATGGAGTGAGATTCGAACTCACGGAGGGCGTAAACCCTCGACGGTTTTCAAGACCGTTGCATTCAACCGCTCTGCCATCCATCCGCAGAAAACGTTGAAAATTATAATGATTTTTTTCAAAAAGAAAAGTCTTTTTTAAACTTTTTTTTAACTTTTTTTACAAACAGCTTATATAAGCCATCCTAAAATTTGCACAACTCAGGTTCTTCCCATTACTTGGAGTGATCTTAGGTATTTTCAGGTATTGAAAACATTTTCTTAGTTAAATTTGAAGAGCTATTGTCTTCATAAACTCATCAATCCTTCTAAAATAAAAAAAGGCCAACGTTTCCGTCAGCCTCTTCTTTAAATTCGTTTAGTTTTACTTAACGTCTTTCATATAGACCCAACCTGCCTTTAGGTACATAATCATAGACCAAATAGTAAGTACAGTTGCAACCATGAGTAAACCAACAGATGCGTAAATCATGCCCTCATCATGGCGCCAGATCAAACCAGCAATAGCAGTTAACTGAATAGTGGTCTTCCACTTACCAATCCAGCTTACAGCAACATTTGCTCTTTTACCAAGTTCAGCCATCCATTCTCTTAGTGCTGAAACCGTAATCTCACGAGCTACGATAATCATTGCAGGGATAGTAATGAACTTTCCTAAATGCGGATAAAGGACATCTGTATATAAAGAATAGTGCTCAACAATAAGAACTAAGGCTGTACATACAATAATCTTATCTGCTACAGGATCTAAAAAGGCTCCAAACTTGGTTGTCAGTTTTAACTTTCTAGCCAAATATCCATCTAAAAGATCTGTTAAAGCAGCGATGATAAACACAATTGCAGCATACAGATTAGAAAGATCAGTTGGCCAATAGAACAGAATTATAAAGACTGGGATTAAAGCCAGTCTGATTAAGGTAAGTACATTTGGAAGGTTCAACATACAATGTTCCTAATTATTATCTAATCTATTCTACCACTAAGGCATCCAAATTGGACCAAGACATTCTCTTTTTGGTAAATTATAATCACTAGGATAAGAGACATCAATTAGGTACAGACCATAAGGTTTAGCCGTAGGACCTGCTTTTGATCTGTCCTTTGCTTCAAACATATCCTTAAACCATTCTAATGAATTTGTCTTATTTCCAACAGTTAATAAAGATCCTACGATATTTCTTACCATATGCATTAAAAACGCATTTGCTGCAATATCAAAAACTATGTAGTGACCAAGTCTTGAGACATTGCAAAAGTGCACACAACGCATTGAGGTACGTGACTCATCATCAGCAGCTCTAAAGGAACTGAAATCATGCTCGCCTAATAGACAACTTGCAGCTTGTTGCATTAGATCAATATCATAGTTTCCCTGATAGATAGAAACGCCTTTACAGAGAATTCCTGGTCTGTTTACAGTGTTTTGAATAATGTAACGGTATCTTCTAGCCTTTGCTGAAAATCTGGCATGAAAACCGTCATCTACGTGTTTTGCCCAAGTTACAGCTATATCATCAGGAAGATTAGTATTAGTGCCCATGATCCAGCCACGATCGGAACGTTCTTTAGTTACGTCAAAATGAATAACCTGGCCTGTAGCATTTACACCAGCATCAGTTCTTCCTGCACATTGAAGTTCAATTTTTTCGTCAGCTACAATCGACAATGCTCTTTCAAGCTCACCTTGAACAGTCTTTAATGTGGTCTGACGTTGGAAACCTGCGTAGTTACCGCCTTCGTATTCAATACCTAAAGCTATGCGCACTGTTTAATTTCCTTTAAAAACCTTAAATTTAGCTACAAAATAAGTAATACCAGTTACTAAAACCATAGCAATGATTAAAGCAGGATAGTTGCTTAAATTTAGAATATGTAACATGAACCAGACAAAGATATTTCTTAAAATTAGAGTAGATACTGCTAAAGCAAAAAAGGAAAGTATGGATCCTTTCCTTTTGAAAGTAAAATATCTGTGACCGAAAAATGAAACTAAGAACGCTGTTAAAAACGCAATGGTTGTAATGAAATTTGCGTTCAAGGCTGTTGTAAAAACAAGCACTGTAGTTACCACAAGATCAACTACAGTTGACATTCCACCAACAATTACAAAGCGAATGAGCTCAAAAAAATTCTTTTTTCCATTCGCTTTTTGGTTTGCTAATTCTGAAAGATTTGTATTCTCAGTATTCATTAGTCTTTCTTGTTATATGACAAGCCTACATTGGTTTTAGTTAAACCGTCAGGTACTTCTTTAGACAATGGACCTTTAATCTCAGATACAACATACACAGGTCTACCTTTAACTTCCTGAGTCAAACGACCGATGTACTCACCTAGGATACCAATAGAGATTAACTGAATAGAACCTAAGAACAGGATTGCACTAATTAAAGTGGTATAACCTGGTGTTGGATTTCCAAAGATTATGGTCTTTACAACATTCCAAATCATACAGATTAAAGCTATCACACCAATAAAGCCACCTATGTATGACCATACCTTAAGTGGTAATGATGAGAAGGCAAAGATACCATCTAAAGCAAAGTTCCAGAGCTTCCAGTAATTCCACTTGGTAGTACCTGCTACTCTTTCAGGTCTCTTATAACCTACACCTTTTGAGGTAAAACCAGGCCATGCATATAAAGCTTTCATGAAACGGTTTCTTTCTCTTAAGGTCTTTAGAACATCAATGATCTTTCTATCGATTAAACGGAAGTCACCTACGTTTGCAGGTATCTTTACTCTGCCTGATAACTTGTTAAAGACATAGTAGAAGCCCTCTGAGGATACTCTCTTTGTACCTGTATCCTTTGAGCGGTCTTCACGTACACCATAGACGTTATCCACCCCCTCATCTCTCCAGATACGAATGAAGTCGAGTACTAACTCTGGTGGATCCTGTAAATCTACATCAATAGGTACAATTGCATCAGCCTGTACAATGTCTAAAGCTGCTGACATTGCAGCTTCCTTACCAAAGTTTCTTGATAATCTGATTAAACTTATCTTGTTATCTGACTTTTGCATGTTTACGATAAGTTCTACAGTGTTATCCTTTGAACCGTCATCAATGAAGACAATCTCAATATGATTAAGTTCACTTGCTAACTTTTCATTTACAGTCTTAACAAAGGTCTCAACGGTTTCATGCTCATTGTAGACTGGTACAATTAAAGCTACTTTATAATCATCTTTTCTCATGACACTGATCCTTTTAATCAGTTAAGAACTCATGGCGAGATGACGGATTAGTCTTAAAATGTCCGCCAAGTGCTGTAGTTGTTGTTTCAGAGGTCTGATCTCTTACACCTCTAGATTTTACACAATAATGGGTTGCAGTGATGCTTACAGCAACATTTTTAGTATTTAATAATGTCTGCAGAGCAACTTTAATCTGCTGAGTCATTCTCTCTTGGACTTGAGGTCTGTGACCAAAGAACTGGACAATACGATTGATTTTTGATAAACCGATAATTTTGTCTGATGGCATATAAGCTACTTTTGCGTAACCATCCATAACTACAAAGTGATGCTCACAGGTTGAAGTAACTGTTATGTTGTCTACTTTAACCATTTCATCAAAATGCATTTTGTTGTCAAAAACACTTACTTTTGGGAAATTTCTGTAATCAAGACCAGAAAAGACTTCATCGACAAACATCCTAGCTACACGGGTTGGTGTTTCTCTTAAGGAATCATCATTAAGATCAAGACCTAAAGTATTCATGATCTCTGACATATTTTTCATGATAATGTCTTTCTTCTGTGAAGAGCTAAGACCATTATCATGCCATGGTGTCTCAAGACCGCATTCAATTAAGGCATCACGAACCATGACGGCTTCGCTAGACAATTCTTTATCAGATTGAGCTTCCATTATATGTTTTTAATTCCTTTTCAATATTAAAGTGCAGATGTCTGTGTTCAAGATCAAACTTTCTAGCAAGATGATCACCTAAACGTTTGATTCCCCCCTGCTCAGAGGCATGATGTCCTACAACAAAAACTGGGGTACCACTTTCTTTAGCAAAATGATATGTCTGCTCATGTACATCTCCGGTTACTAAAGCATGGAATGAAGGTTTCATATTCTCGTCTAGTAAAAAGGAGCCAGAGCCTGAACATACGGAGATGTTACTTAATAAAATGTTTTCATCACAATCACCTAAAACGTCAACTCTAGTATGCAGACTGTCTGCTAAAAGAGTCGCAATATCTTTTACAGTTTTGGGTTCAGATAAAATCCCCTGCATTGCAACTGAACGAGGATTGCCATGTTCTATATAATCGACCTCAGAGAGAGACAACAAATCACATAGGTATCTGTTGTTACCGACAACATTATGAGCATCTAATGGAAGATGGTAGGCCAATAAATTGATATTTGCCTCTAATAGAGCATTCAATCTGTCTTTAAAAGGCCCTACAACTGGTAGCAACTGTCCCTTCCAAAAAAGACCATGATGAACAATGAGAGTATCTGCACCTTCTTCAACAGCTGCATCAATTGTCTCTAATGAAGCTGTAGCAGCTGTTGCAACACAGGTACATTCTTTAAAGCCTTCAACCTGAAGACCATTTAAAGAAGGATCTGAAAATGATCTGACATCTAAGTATTCATCAAGATAGATTTTAAGATCTTCAAGTAACATTAAATGATCCTCATACAAGGTTAATTGAAAGAATTTATAAAGACAGAATTCTGCAGTCTAGACCAACTTTAGCCTTTGCGCTTCTGCAAATTGCATCAGCAGCCTGTTTTGTTTTTGCAGTACCTGCAAATACTCTTACCATAGATTTGCCATTGATATTAACGCTCTGAGTCTGAGCATTAAAACCAGCCTTCTTGAGCTTAGCTACGTTCTCTGTAACATATGACTTCTGAGAGAAAACACCAATTTGAGCAGCAAAAGTGCCAGTTACTAAATTTGATTTAGGAGCAGTTTTTGCGGGAGACTGTACCTTTGGCTTATTAGCATTTGCACTTTGTGTTGCCTGTACTCTTGATGACTTTAAAGTCTCTGTTTTAACAGTATTTGACTTTGGAGCCTGAGGGGCAACTTTAGTACTTGCTGATGGTAAAGTAGAGGTATTGCTTGTAGCAGTTGTAGCTACAGTTGCTGAATTTTTAGCACCAGTAGGTGTTGCTGTCTCAAGATTTGCACTGGCAAACATATTGTCGTTTGGGACTTCTAAATCAGAGGTAGCCTGATTTGAATTAGAAGTATTAGCTACCTGATTGTTATTTAAAGCATCAAATGGAGATGATGCTGGAGCATCCTTTTGTGCATTTGATAGAGCATTTGCTGAACCTTTAGTATCATCAATTGGAGCTTCTAACATATCACTATAATTAGTTTCAATTGAATCTGAATTACCAGCAGTTACTAATTGACCATTAGTATCAGTTACAGCACCATTTCGATTGATAGCAATGGCATTGTCATCTTGAGGCTTGCTATTGTCCTTATCATTCATATTTAGGAAAGGAAGTAGGATCAATACAATAGAAATAACTACCAAGATACCTACAACACGATTTCTAATATTCTTTGTAATGCTCATTTACATACCTATTTAATTTCAAGTGCATCCATTGCTTCGCTTACAGTCACAAAAGAGCCTAAAACAATAATTTCATCATTTTCATTAGCATCTTTTAGTACTTGCTCTACTGCCTTATCTACATGGTCAAATGCCTTAATTGAAGAAGCATCAACCTTATCAGACAGCAATGCTGATTTGATCCTCTCTACGTTTTCTCCTCTTTGAGTATGCAAGGTCGCTACGTAGAAACTATCAAAGCAATGTTTTACAATTTTTAGAACTGACTCGATATCCTTATCTTTAAGCATACCGATAACAGCATAACGCTTACCTAGTTTGTGGCACTTATCTAAAGTCTTAGCAAGATGAGTTGCTGCAGGAGGATTATGTGCTACATCTAAGTACAACATAGGCTTAATGCGCACTAACTGCATACGACCTGGAAGACTTGTAGTCCTTAAAGCTTCATCAATTCCTTCGATAGTGATCTTTACGCCCTTTTCCTTTAATAGAGTAATCACTCTCATCGCTACTGGAGCACAGCAGAATGGGATCTTTGGATATGGTAATGAGAAAGTAGCAATATTTATAGGAGACTTTTGAATATAGGAAAAGCCATCAATAAATTTACCTAAAAAGTCTTTACCCTGTACATGCAACTCAGCATGAAGCTCTTCTGCTCTTTTTTTAATCACAACATAAGCTTCATCCTCAACTTCACCTAAAACAACCTGACAGTTGTTTTTGATGATGCCTGCCTTTTCAAAAGCAATTTTACCAATGGTATCGCCTAAGATCTTTGTATGATCAAGTCCAATAGATGTAATTACAGCAATATCAGCATCAAGAGCATTTACAGCATCCAATCTGCCACCTAAGCCAATTTCGAGAACAACAGCTCCAACCTTAGCTCTAGAAAAGCAAACTAAAGCTGCAAGAGTTGTGTATTCAAAATAACTTAGCTTGATACCACCTGCTGTCTTATGAACTATCTCAAAAGCTTGTGAAAGTTCTTCATCAGTAACATCACGACCACCGATGTTTACTCTTTCATTGAATTTATGTAGGTGAGGAGAAGTGTAAAGACCTGCCTTAATACCACTGTAATTTAATGCAGCAGCAATAAGAGCACTTGTAGAACCCTTGCCATTGGTTCCGGCTACTTCGATTACAGGAATTGATTTGAAAATGGTTAAATTAAGCTTTTCTAGAACTTGTTTGATTCTATCAAGTCCTAGTTCAATTTTATCAGGATCAATTCCGTCTAGATAATCAAGCCAGGTCTTTAGGGAACCTGGCTTTGCATTGATGTCTTGACTACTCATTAAATCTTAATGTCCGAATTAGTCAATTCTGCCATTACAGGAGCATTCTGACCTGATGACTTCTTTCTTGATTTAGAGCCACTCTTAACTTCTACTAAAGGAACGCTAGGATCGTGACTTCCTAAAAGAAGAGCAACTAAATCAGCAAGCTCATCTCTCATTTGAGCACGAGGAACGATCTTATCAATTGCGCCCTTTTCTAATAAGAACTCAGCTCTTTGGAAACCTTCAGGTAACTTTTCACGAACGGTCTGCTCAATAACTCTAGGACCAGCAAAACCGATCAAAGCATTAGGCTCTGCGATATTGATATCACCTAACATAGCTAAAGAAGCACTAACACCACCCATGGTAGGATCAGTCATAACGCTGATAAATGGAAGACCTGCTTTTGCAAGTCTCGCCAAAGCAGCTGAGGTCTTAGCCATCTGCATTAAAGAGAATAATGACTCCTGCATACGAGCACCACCTGATGTAGCAAAGCAGATAAGCGCTCTATGAGTCTTTAAACATTCTTCAACAGCAGCACAGAATCTTGCACCTACAACAGAGCCCATGGAACCTGCCATGAAATCAAACTCGAAAGCACATGCAACGACTGGTAAACCTTTTAAGGTACCTTTAATTACAACTAAAGCATCTTTTTCGCCAGATTTTTTCTGAGCAGCAACAAATCTGTCTTTATATTTCTTAAGATCTTTGAATCTCAAAATATCCTTTGGCTCAAGCTCTCCTGCGATCTCTACTCTACCTTCTTTATCTAAGAAAGAATCTAAGCGTACGCGTGCACGGATGTACATATGATGTCCACACTTAGGACATACATTGAGATTACGCTCTAGCTCTGCTCTATAAAGAACCTGATCACATGCAGAACATTTTGTCCATACACCTTCAGGTATTTCGTGCTTAGTAGTGCCGCTGATAGAAGATGTTGTTTTCTGAATTAAATTCTCAAGCCAGCTCATAGATAATCCTGTTACAAAAAACGCTCATGCATAAGAACATGAGCTTTTTATGAAAAAAACTGAGTGCATTTTATCACACCTAAGAATATTGTTACAGTTTTAAACAAACTTAATCGTTTTGCCTCTTATTTTCTGTAAATATCAGCAAATAAATCTAAAGCAAATTTAGCACCTGAATATGAATTATCTGATTTAAAGATGTATGAGATGATTGTTTATTGAGAACTTGTGTGAAAAGACAAGATTTAAGACTCTTCACACAAGTAAAAGCTTATGGGCAATTAACGAGGAACTTTCCATCCAGATTTGTCTTTATAGATCTGATCTGGTTGCTCTCTAAAGTGTTTGCTCAAAAGTAAATCAGACTTAATTTCGTCGATTATTGACTCTGGAAGACCTTCAATTAAGTTCTCTACTTTTTGAGTGTACGCAAATGAGTAAACCTCATAATCTCCAATCTTTTGAGGTTTTGAATCGAGTTTAGTGATCTTATCTACAGCAAAGTTGCCAATCTTAATTCTAGGTCCCATGATAAAGCTTGCCGACTGAAGATAAGGCCTAATCTTGTCTGTAAAAGAAATCTGATAACCTGCAACTTTACATAAAGTACCATCATCAAAAGAACCACGTTTTACAAGCTTGTCAAAAACACCTTCTTTTAGCTTCATGTATCCAGCCTTTTCAAAGAGCTTAGCAAGCTTAAGTTCGTGCTGATACTTAGCTTTATAGTTGTCAGTACCATAATCGTATTTGTACTGTACATTCAGCATCTTTTCGTCACCTTTAACTAATGGATCATCTGATGGCACTGGAATGATAAATACCCAATTATCTTTGGTAGCAGAACTATCAACCTCTCCAGGAATAGGTATTGAAACTTCCTGTTTTTGTAAGTACTTGTTTAAGGCTTTTGTACAATCACTCTCTGATGGACCACCGCATCCTGTCAGGATAACGGTAGCTGCAACTATAGGAGCAAGAACTCTTGATAATTTCATAAATAACCTCTCAAGAAAAAATAAACAAAATTTGTTAAAGTCAGTATATTACATACCGTTTTTAAAAAATCAAGAGAATTTTTTTCCTTTTTGAGGATTATAAAAAGACAAAAAAAGGCTACAGAAAACTGTAACCTCTTATGAATGAACTTGAGCTAGATCATAAATCAGATTTTTAGCTCAGACTAGAAGAATAAAGAACCTTTTACAAAGAAGTTCCAGTCATTGTCTAATCTTGCCTTAGAGATCTTGCGTCCATCGTGATCGTAGAATCTGATGTCTCTATCAAAAGTGTAACCTACACCAATCTTAGCTGAGAACTGATCTGCTGGAGTTACAACTAAAGAACCTTCTGCTGATGCTGATCTTTCCTCAATGTAACCTTTTCTTGCATATACAGAGTTGTCTTTTAACTGATAAGCAGGATCGCAGTTTAAAGCTAACTCACCGTTTATAGCAAAGTACTGATTAAATCTGTAAGTTGCAGTATTCTTTGGGAAACCTAAAACAAATGATAATCCATCAGACTTTGGATTAGAGAAATTAACCTGAACAATAGGATAAGCCATGCTGTTATACTCATTGATAACACCACCAGCACCTAAAGTTAAAGATAATTCATCATCATAATGATAAGTTAAAGCAGCATTAGGATTGATGTTGTAGTTCTCTGATGGGTGGAAATCGTCTTCCCAGTTTAATGATGCCCCTAAATATAAGAAATAACTCCAACCGTCATCACCTAAAGCATCACCATGATGGATATTGCCGTAAAGTGACTTTAGGTTATCGATATTCTTTGAATGTTGGAAGCTGTAATTACGGTTAGAGAAACCTAAAGTAAAGGTATCATTACCTCCTTCTAAACCGTAGATAGTAGTCTTAACATCCTGACCATTCTTAAAATTGGTATCAGAACTAGAATAATAAGGATTTAAGAAAAAAGAAGCCTGTGCTGGAAGAGTTAAACAAACTAAGGTTGCAATAGCTAATTTACGCATGATAGTTTCCTATAATGTTTTAAATATGCAGAGTTATTAACAGAAATATATAGTATTTAGTAGGAAATTCGATCTTTACTCTGAAAAAATTGCCATGATAATACTACTAACTTAATTACTACTCAACATATTGGACTAGCCTTGACTTAGCATTGTGTCAGCTTTGTATAATTGCATTTACAATAGTTAACTGTAATGAATATCTATTCTGCTAAGAAGCTGATGAACTTTATGTACTTTACAACAATTAAACTGCCAGTTTAATTAAATGTTATTTAACATGTTATAAATAAAAAAATCACACCATTAACTAGATGATGTGATGAAAAGAGTAATGTTAATTCTTATCTGTTAAAGATGAAGACAGCAAAAATAGCTCATTACACATGCATGTGCTTAACTCTATCATGCTCTTCAGAGCGTTTAGCATCATTGAATCTGTCTAAAGTACCAACTAGATAACCTGTTACACGACGGATACGCTGAAACTTAACACCAGTGCCAACCATACCCTGATGATCAGGTCTTAATCTGCAATAATTTTCCATAGAAACCTCCATCAAAGTTATGAAAAGTTTACTACTTTTATAGATAGATGTGATCGATAATTATTCTTAATAAGAATAATTATCATTAGATACTGTGATTCTGAAAAAAAATTTTAAATTTAGAGGCTCCAAAATATTGTTTTGTGCTATATTTTCACGAAATTTAACAAGCCTTGATGGAAATTAATCATGCTTAAAAAGAATATAGTTTTAGCAATTTTAATGTCTAGCCAAGTTGCTTTTGCAGCAGATAATTCGGCAGATATGAACGACAAAATCACTCAAATGCGAGGCACCATTGATAGCATCAATGGAGAGCTTACAAATCAAAGAGCCGCAATGAGTGATCTTAGAACTGATATAGAACGTTCTAACAGTAAGTTAAAGAAACAAATTTTTGATGAATTAAAAACAATTCAGAGACAGAATCAATCTTTATATGATTCAATGGTTTCAGAAAAAGAGCGTGACGGAGGAAAAATGAACGTCAAGCCACTGAGAAACTATGATCTTCAGACACCTGACGGCAAGATGATTTTAGGTGGAGAAGAGTATGTTTACGTTAAAGAAGCAAATGCAACCATAGCTGCTCGTATTGATACTGGAGCATCTCAATCATCTATTTCAGCTTCAAATGTAACTGAGTTTGAACGTAACGGCAAAAAGTGGTTACGTTTTGACGTTATTCACAATGACAGAACTATCGAAGTTGAAGCTCCTTTTGTAAAACAAACTAGATTAAGGCAGTCTTCAATTGAAGGCTACAGCTACAGACCAATCGTAAGACTAAACGTAAAGATTGGTGATTACTCAACAGCAGCTGAATTCAACTTGATTGATCGTACACAAATGCAGTACGCCCTTCTAATCGGACGTACCTTACTTACTGACATCGCAGTTGTTGATGTTTCAAGAAAAGATGTACAGCCAAGAGCTGATAAAAACGGTCTGCTCATCATCTGTACTGATGACTACAACGAAAACAAAAAGAATGGCATTGATGTCAACGAAAAGTATGACAAGATGGTCAAGGAAAATGAAGGGGGTCAGAAAGCCTTCCCTGCATCAAATGATACTCAGAGCTTAGGAACTAATCCTGAAAGATCACTTCCATCTGTAAGCAATAAGATTGAAAAAGAGCAAGGAAGTCTTCCTAAAGAGAAAATAGATAAAAAGAATGCTACTGCTGATGAAAGTAAAGATGCGTCACCCAAGAGCTCTGATAAAAAGAAGGCTGCAAAAGCTGACAGTAAGAAAAATAACCACAAGAGTAACTAGTTAAGAAGGAATAATCATGGCTTCCCGCGGTCTGTTTTATTTTGTAACAGCAATTTTATTTCTGGCAGGTATTCTCCTAATTGCTTACCAGAGAATTACATTTGATATTCCTTTCGTTCCTAACGTAAAGAACGAAATTTGGACAGTAGAAGCAAAAGTAGAATTTGAACCAGAATCTAAGAAAGCATCTGAAGTTGTATTAGCTCTACCTGCAGTTCAGCCTGGCTTTACTGCGTTAAAGCAAAACACTGCAAGTTTAGGTTATGGTGTTAACTACGTTCAAAGAGATGGTTCAAACTATGTTGAGTGGACCAAACGTGACCCACAAGGTATGCAGATCTTATATTACAGATCTGATGTTCTTGTAGATAAAGACGCAACCGACTCATCAATGATTGTACCAGCTCTTGAGCAGAACACTGAGCAGGAGCCTTATGCAACCGCTATGAGTGAGATTGCACAGATAGCCTTGCAACGTAGTTCAAGCCCATTCTCATTTGCAACTCAGGTTATTCATGAAATCAACCAAGATAGCGAGATCAACTCTTTACTATTCACTAAATATAAGAGAGCAGATCTTCTAGTTCACATTCTTCAGGTTGGTAAAGTTCATGCAAGAACCGTCGGTGTTCTAGAGCTTCGTGACGGCAGACGTAATCAAAAATTAAAGAATTATGTTGCTGTTTTTGATGGCTCAACCTACAAGATTTTTGATCCAACCACAGGTCAGACCGGTCTTAAAAAGAATCAGATGATTTGGACTGACAACGGTAATTCACTACTTGATATCACCGGTGGTCGCAATGCACGTGTAAGTTTCACTACTTTAAACCACTCAGTAAGCGCAATTGAAGCAGGTATGAGAAAAGCTAATGTTAATTTAGCAGCAGGTGAAGAGTTAGTTCCTCTTTCACTGTCAGCATTGCCTGTTGAAGAGCAATCTTTATTCAAAGGCTTATTACTCTTACCAATTGGTGTTGTAATCGTAGTGTTTTTACGTGTCTTAGTTGGTATTAAGACCTCTGGTACATTCATGCCTGTTCTGATTGCAATGTCATTTTTACAGACCTCTTTAGTTGTGGGTCTAATCGGATTTGTGGCAATTGTAGGTGTAGGTCTTATCGTAAGATCATGGCTGTCTCACTTGAACTTGCTTTTAGTGGCTAGAATTTCAGCGGTGATTATTACGGTTATCGCCCTAATCGGTATGATTTCATTCTTTACCTATAAGATCGGTTTAACCGAAGGCGTTAAGATCACCTTTTTCCCAATGATCATTCTGTCATGGACTATTGAAAGAATGAGTATTCTATGGGAAGAAGAAGGCTACAAAGAAGTTGTAAAACAAGGTGGTGGATCTCTATTTGTAGCTGTATGTGCATACCTTGCTATGAACAGCTTCTTCATTCAGCACATGACCTTCAACTTCTTAGGACTGCAGTTAGTACTTCTGTCTCTAGTTCTAATCATGGGTAACTACACTGGCTTTAGATTAACTGAGATGAAAAGATTCAAGCCATTAGCTTCTCAGATTAAGAAATATAAGAACGGTGATCAAACTGTTCATGAGTCAGTTAGACTTAAAGAAGAATTAAAAGAGTTAAAGTCTGATCCTCACAATGTTTACCGTAAGTGGAAACAAGAGGCTCAGAAAAAGATCAACGATGATGAAAAGAAGGATCATGAATAATGAATCTTCTTAAGACGATTTGTAACATAAAAAACAGGTATGCATCCCCTTTTGAAATGGTCGATGACGGCATCATGGGAATGAACCAAAGAAACGTGAACTTCATAGGTCGATACAACAAGAGAAATCTTTTCCCTCTAGTTGATAACAAGCTTTTAACTAAGCAGATTGCTATGAAGAACCACGTCAAGACTCCAGTTTTGCTAGGTTCTATTCAGAATCAGCATGAGGTGTCTAATGTTTTAAATATCATCGGCGAGCATACAGAGTTTTGTATTAAGCCAGCTCACGGTTCTGGTGGTAAAGGTATCTTAGTGGTTAAAGATAAAAGCAAAACTACAGGTAACTTTATCAAGACCTCGGGACAGGAAATTACAGAGCACGAGCTAAAAAGACATATTACCAATATCTTAGCTGGGCTATTCTCACTAGGAGGTAAACAGGATATTGCCCTAATTGAGGAGCTTATCCACTTTGATAATGTGTTTTCAGGTTACAGCTATGATGGCGTGCCTGATACTCGTGTAATCGTGTTCCAAGGCTTCCCTATTATGTGTATGATGCGACTTTCTACATCTGCTTCAGATGGTAAAGCAAACTTACACCAGGGCGCTGTGGGCGTGGGTATTTGTGTCAGAACTGGACGTGCTGTAAGAGCTGTGCAGTTTGGTGAGCCTATTAGCATTCATCCTGATACTGATAAGGTACTTTCAGAACTGCGTGTACCTCATTGGCCTGAAGTGTTAGAACTTGCAGCCTCCTGCTATGACATGTCAGGCTTAGGTTATATCGGTACTGATATTGTGCTTGATAGAGATAAGGGACCTATGTTGCTAGAGTTAAATGCAAGACCTGGTCTAGCTATTCAAATCTGCAACAATGCAGGTCTGTTACCAAGACTTAGACTGATTGAGGCTCTGACAAAAAAACACAGACTGACTATCAAAGAAAGAGTTGCTTTCTCTATGGAGCACTTTGGAGTCTTTGACGAAGACTAGATTAATTTCTGTGAGTCAGATACAAATTTAGATTAAACAAAAAAGGATCAATTGTTTGATCCTTTTTTATTTTTAAATATCTGATATAATTTTTCTATGAGATCTATTGGACTATTTTCATTACTATTTTTCAGTATCGTTGCTAATGCCAACGATTCAGACGGAACTTGTTCTGTAACATACCGTCCAAAGACTAATGAAACAGCTTTTGCTGCTGTAGGTTCATCATTGAAAATTGCAGATAGAACCTGTTTGAGCAATGTCCTAATCATACCTTTCGATACTGAATCTGGTGCAGTTACTATTCCTCAAGGTGAATATCCAAGCATTGGACAGAAAGATGGAAAAGTTCTGTTTTCTGTAAATAACACCTCAGGAATGATGGCAGATTCGTGTTTTTTTTGTGATCCGATTGAATATCTTTTAATCGACAGAAAACGCCCAAAGACTTTATGCTCACTAAGTAAGCTAAATCTTGAGTCATGCGCGAATGACAATTCAATCAGCTATACTGTCACTCAAAAATCTCATACTGATCTTGGTCAATGTACTCCATCTTTAGTTTACTTCGGACGTCAAGGCTCAGTGTTAAAGTTTGCTGTAAATGATTGCAATTCTATTAGCAAACCTACACTCACATATGATTTAACCTTAGGACGCGTTATTCGCTTTTTAGATGACAGATATAGCGTCATCAATGCAGATAACCAGGGTATCTATTACAGACGTATTGGAAAATCTGAACTAAAAAACAATGATGTTGTACCCGAAACTCTAGAGACTACTGATGCAGAATCAAAGAACAATACAGTTGAAATTGCATCCACTAATTTGAAAGAAAAAATAAACTAGGATAATTAGCAATGCTAGTAAAAATCATTGAATTTCTACCAGTAATCATCTTTTTTGTGTCATACAAGATGACATCAAATCTGATTTTAGCTACCACTTTGATTGTAGGATCATGTGTAGTTGCAACCATAGCTGAAGCTATTATTACCAAAAAGCTTTCAAGAATGCGGGTATTTTTAGTCTTCGCAGTGCTGATTTTTGGTGTACCTACGATCCTGTTAAAAGATCCTTCTATCATCAAATGGAAAGTTACTGTCGTAAATATGATCTTAGCCGCAGCAATTTTCTTTTTTCAGTTTATTCTTAAGAAGAATCCTTTTGCACTGTTATTAGGAAAAGAGTTACCTCTCCCAGATAAAGCTTTTGCAACACTAAGCGTTTACTGGATGGTCTTCTTCTTTTTCTCAGGGATGTTGAATATAGTAATCGCCTTTTATCTTCCAGATCTTTTTGGCATTACCAAAGAGTATGCAGAAGAATTGTGGGTAGATTACAAAACATTTGGAAATTCCATAATTAACGTTATTTTTGCTTTGTTCACAGGATTTGTTCTCATCAAGAAATACCCTGAATTGCTAAAGAACGATAATAATTTAAATAATAAAAAATAGAACAAGAGGTTTATATGCCAGATCAAAATTTTGGTAACATCAAATATGCAGTGATACCAGTAGCAGGTTTAGGTACTAGATTATTACCTGCAACAAAGGCTATTCCAAAGGAAATGATGCCTTTAGTCGACAAGCCACTTATCCAGTACGTTGTAACAGAGGCAGTAGAAGCAGGTATTAAGAACATCGTTCTTATCACCCATTCATCAAAGAATGCTATTGAGAACCACTTCGATACCTCATTTGAGTTAGAAGCAACTCTTGAGAAAAGAGTTAAACGTCAGCTTTTAGCTGAGGTGCAGAACATCATTCCTAAGGATGTATCAATTCTAAATGTAAGACAGGGCGAATCAAAAGGCTTGGCCCATGCAATTGAATGTGCATTCCCTATCGTAGGAAAGAATCCTTTTGCAATTCTGTTACCTGACGTAATTATTGATGATGCTAAAGCTGATCTGAAAAAAGACAACTTATCAGCTATGATCCGTCGTTTTGAAGAAACTGGAGCACCTCAGATCATGGTTGAGAAAGTACCTGATGAAGCTGTAAGTTCATACGGTATCGTTGATATTGGTGGTAAAGAATTACAGGCTGGCGAGTCTGAGAAGATCAACACTATGGTTGAAAAGCCAAAGGTTGAAGAAGCACCTTCAAGATACGCTGTTGTAGGTCGTTACGTGTTACCTGCTGAAATTTGGTCTTTATTTAAAAAGACCCCTATCGGTGCAGGTGGTGAGTTCCAGCTTACAGATACAATCGATATGTTAATGCATATGACTGATATTCAGGCATATAACATTATAGGTAAATCACATGACTGCGGTAATAAGTTAGGCTATGTAGAGACCTTCATTGAGTACGCTTTACGTAACAGCAAATTATCAGCTGACTTAAAGCCTTTCATTAAGTCATTACTTAAGTAACCTATTGGCCTCTTCATAAGAAGAGGCACATTCTTTCCATCTTTTAGCTGTTCTTATATCCCACACAAAGTATTTACTTCTATCATACTATTTTTTCTCAATTTGCTGAATTTTCTAAAACACGGTCCTATAATGTTCAGACTATTGTGAAGGTGAAAATATGTCTTGGAAAATTTTGCTTGCCATGATGGTTACGTTTGCACTCATGATGAGTTCAAGCTACACCATGTTGATCCCTTTTCTTCCTATATATATGCAAAGTGAGCTAGGAGCAACAGCTGATAACGTAAGTCTGTGGTCCGGAGTTACTTATGCTATTACCTTTGCTATTAGTGCCTTCGTTTCCCCAATTTGGGGTAAGCTCTCTGATAAGATGGGTAAAAAACCAATGATCATCAGAGCTAGCTTTTTACTAGCAATTACCTACTTTTTAGGTGGTATTGTCAGAACTCCTTTTGAGCTATTCTTAGTAAGAGCTTTCCAAGGTATTGCTTCAGGCCTGTGGCCTGCATGTTTAGTTATGATGTCGGCCTGTGTACCTAAGAATAAGATAGGTATCAGTATGGGACTTATGCAAAGCGCTAACATCTGTGGCGGTATCATCGGACCATTATTAGGTGGCATTTTAGCTACAGCTTTTGGTATGAGAAACTCTTTTTATGTTGGTGCTGTAGCTTTATCATTGATTACAGTTACTACAATACTCTTTATTAAAGAGCCACCTGTTGCACCTGAAAAAGAAATCAATAAAGCACAAAACACCTCATACCTTACCTTTATAAAGGATAAGAATATCCTGATCCTGCTGTTATGTGTTTGCATGACTAACTTGGTTATTCTGCAAATTCAGCCTATTGTGTCTCTTTATGTTCAACAACTAAGTCACAACAGTGATAAAGCTGTTTTACTTACAGGCTTTATCATGTCTTTAGGTGGTATAGCAGGAGCTTTAGCCTCACCTTTATGGGGAAAGACAGGTCAAAAGGTAGGCTTTTATAAGACCATTACCTTAGCTTTCATCAGTGCAGGTCTGCTTATGAGTCTGCAAGGTGTACCAAATTCTTTAGTCCTTTTCGGTCTGATGCAATTCTTATGCGGATTGGGATTTTCAGGAATTTTTCCATCTGCTAATTCAATCTTAGTACTGTTAACACCTCCTTCATCAAGAGGTATGGGGTTTGGCAGTTTATTCTCTGCACAAATGATAGGTGGTGCTCTAGGACCTGTTATTGGTGGTGTAATTGTCTCATTCATGAGCTTTAACACTGTTTATATCATCTCAGGTAGCATTCTCTTTGTTATTGGTATCTATCTTAAATTCTTTGCTCCAGAATCATTTAAGCAAAAGGCAAGCTTAACTAAAGATCATAAGATCGAAAGCAGAAACAAAGAATATCTAGATGACATTAAAAAGAAGGCACAAGCTGAGCTCTTAGATGAAAGAGAAAAGGCAAAATAGTATTGTCCTCATATAAATTCTCACAATCAATTCTTACAAAAATTTCGATTGTGAGGACCTTTGAAGATGGTTATCTGTATACTGTTCTAAGTCCACTTACAAATTCAATTATACTGCTCCTAATTATTTCATAGACTTTATATGCATGCTGTTCTTGATTTTACACATATTTTTCACGCATACTGTTCTTAAAAAGCTAATATATCCTTTTGAACTTTCGAAGTTTTTTTTATATCATTTCAGATTATTTATGTAATTTTATATGCATATCGTTCTTGAATTATTTATGCATTTGATCCCCACTACTATTCCTGATTTTCATGGATTTTTTAATGTTTACCGATCCTCATCTTTTATAAAGAGATCTTAAGTTTATCTACACTCATTCTAAATGCACTTAAGTTAGGCAATAAAGCACTTAATTTGAGCAATATTATCTTTAGTACACCTCTTTTAGGGCACTTAAAAAAATCACCTTTTTAGCCGTTTATACTGCACTTAAAAATAAGAGATAAAGGTAGTTTGCTATGATAGATAAAACAATTGGTGAACGTATAAAACAGACTTTATATGAAAAGAGAATGACAGGTTTTGAATTAGCTTCAAAAGCAAAAATCTCTGAAGGTGGACTGTCACAGATTATAAACAACAAAATTGTTAACCTGAAAGTTGATACTGCTTTGAGGATCGCAAAGGCGCTTAATGTATCGCCAATGTGGCTGCTTTTAGGAGATAAAAGTGATGAGTCTCTGTTCTCTGAGGAGCATCCTGTTATTGGTAGCGACTATTACCCTGTACCTCGATATGAAGTAACATTTGATCCTAAGACTGATACTGAGCCAAAATTTGTTGAATACAAATATGACAGACTGTCCCTCTTCCATAAGTCTTATTTTGAGAAATATGGGATCAGAAGTTGCGCCTTTTGTAAAAGTTTTAAGGTAACAGGCGACAGTATGGAACCATTAATTAAAAATGGCGACTACGTGATCGTAGACTGCGATCCCAAATTAAAAATAGTAGATGGTGATATCTATGCTTTCTGTGACGCTTCAGGATTGCATGTAAAAAGACTTATTGCTCCTCTTCGTGGAGGTCTGATCATAAGATCAGATAATCGTCTCTATGAGGATGAGTTCTTATCGAAAGAAGAGGTGTCCTCAATTAGAGTAATTGGTCATGTAATAGATAGAGCAGGCTCAATTATCGGAGCATAGGTAAGCTAAATTTATTCTTTTGATTTTTATTAGCTTTTAGGTCAAATATTAGAAATATATTAAGGCAAATCTTATCTAATTTGCCTATAATTACGACCTATGAAGATAAGACAGCTTACTTTAATCGTACTCACACTCAATATGCTACTTTTAAGTAGCTCTAATACATTGGTAATGCCTTTTTTACCACTGTATCTTCAGGATGAACTAAACTGTCCTCAATCATATCTTAGCATCTATATTGCTACAGCTTATTCCATCACCTTTATTATCAGTATGTTTGCAGCCCCAATTTGGGGTAAATTTGCTGATCTCTATGGCAAGAAAACTATGCTAGTAAGAGTATCGGTAATTTTAAGCATCTCATATTTGTGTTGTTACTTATCTACTAATGCCATCGAGCTGTGCTTATCAAGAGCTCTGCAAGGTCTTGCCTCTGGAATGACTCCTGCTTTTTTAGGCCTTGTATCTGAATTACAAGCATCTAATAAGACAGGTAAAGCCATGGGCATTATTCAAAGTGCCAACCTTGCAGGTACCATCATAGGACCAATAATAGGTGGCTTAATTAGTGAGCTTACAGGTGTTAGAGAGTGTTTCTTTATCGTGATGATTGTAACTGCAATCACCGTTGCACTTAATATTTTTGTAGTAAAAGAACCTAGTGCTATACATCAGGATAACACCAATCAGCAATTACCCGATGACAACAGCTTTGCACCTTTAATCAAAGATCCTGTTATTCAGTCTTTGGCATGCTGTATTTTTATCAATGCCATGTCTATCATGATGGTAGTGCCGATGTTATCTACCTACGTGATTTCACTTACTGACTACAAAGATCCTATTGTGATGTCAGGTCTAATCTTTGCTCTAAGTGGTATCGCAGGAGCCATAGCCTCTCCTATATGGGGCTCATACGGTAATAAATTTAGCTACTTAAATATTCTGGCCGTAAGTACCTTTGGTGCTGCCATCGCATACTTAATTCAGACGTTCGTAAGAGAAATATCAATATTTGCCCTGATGCAATTTGTATTTGGGCTGTGTATCTGTGCCATCGCTCCAGCAGTACATTCAATTACAGCAAAACACGTTGAAAAACAAAATAAGACTAAGGCCTACTCACTTATATACAGCTCGCAGCAACTAGGTAATCTCTCTGGTCCTATCGTCTGTGCTGTAATCACAAACGTATTTGCACATAACTATGTATTTTTATGTATTAGTGCAATGCTAGGCTCTCTATTTACATATCTTATTCTCATAAAGGTTCTTAAAAGAAATAAAGGTTAAGAAAGACTCAATCTAAAAAAGGAAGATGTCTTAGTTCTACTAAAAGGACTTAAATAAAAGCTTACAAACAAGTGTTTTATAAAAGATCATTTATCAATATAGTTTGCGTTATTCATCGCAAAATCAGAAATCTGTTATGAAGTGACCTTTGTCAAGTACCTTTTTAGTGATTTAGATAAGACG
>ENA-ORNT01000016-ORNT01000016.1-human-gut-metagenome-genome-assembly--contig:-NODE-16-length-111885-cov-30.671072_pt1 | contig 111885 bp, 92 predicted proteins | sample MGYA00242120_ERZ509032 | MGnify/ENA primary metagenome ERZ509032 (study PRJEB26280, sample SAMEA2338729) | human gut metagenome | biome: human gut; feature: human-associated habitat; material: faeces...
TTGTGGCGAGGAGGTTGATGCCTCGTTCCTGCCATGTGACTATGTTCGCCATTTTAAAGATGGTACGGATGCGGAGGTAACGAAGACATCCCAAGCCGTCGCTTGATGGTTAAATTTTAGAAAATCAAAACTTTATTCAAAATACAGGTACGGCTAACTCGCTGATAAATAGTGGGGACGCTGTATTGGTGGTTTACAGTTTATAGTCGAGTACGAGGGTTACTATACTGACAATTAAGTTGAGAAGCCAGAACCACCAGTATTCGGATCGGCGCGCGCGACCTTTGAAGGTGACATACTTCTGGAAACATGTCTTGACAGACTCTCCGAAAGACATCATCGGAGTGGGGATCAATTCGTTGTTCATCATTGTTGTAATAAGGTTGAAAATGAATAATTACTGATTTACATCTGCAAATGTACGATAAAAATCTCATTTTCCCATCATTCCATCGTGTGCATTTGGTGTGCAAATGGTGGAAAGCCTCGATTTGTGGTACAATGGGTCTTCACTTGGTTTTGTTATTTATCATAATCGCGATTGCAGGGTAAAAATACAAGTCCTCAGACCGAGCTATTTGCATGGGTCAAAAGACGCAGTTTTTCACCCCTTTTTAGCATATTAACTTCAGAGGCCGATGAATATAACTTCATAAGCCGATGAAGTTAACTTCGTAGGCCTCTGAAGTTATATTCATCAGCTAATGAAGTCAACATACTTTTTTCGGGCAAAAATAGCCGTAAATAGCAAGAGGCAGCAGAGGTAGATGAAATCCTGGATTAAAGTCCGTTTTTCTCCTTTGCCAGGCGCAGGTATTCCGACGGATTCAGACCCGTATGCTTCTTGAAAGTGGTGGCAAAATTAGATCGCGACTTAAACCCGAGATCCATTGCGATGCTCTCGATGGTATAGCTTCCATAGCGTTGCGGATCGTTGAAGCGGCGGCAAGCCTCACGGATGCGGTAGCGTCCGAGCAGCGTGTTGAAGTTGCACTCAAAGGTCTCGTTGATGACCTGCGACACATACTTTTGTCCCGTACTGATGTTTTGCGCCAGTTTTTCGACCGTGAAGTCGGGCTGTATGATGACTTCGGTCTGTTCCATGACCTGCTGCACGAGTTGTGCGATACGGTCTTTGTCCGCATCGGAGAGCGTACTGTGGTGGTATTTGGAAGAAGCCGTAGCCGCATTGTTCTCCTCCACGGCGGGTGCAGAGACTGTCTTTCGCTGTTTTCCCGCCATTTCATCGCTCTTCAGCACCTCCAAGTTTCGGTGGTAGAGAGCGAGGTTGCGGCGGCGCAACTCCCGGTTCTCGCGCATCACGACGAGCAGGATGATGACGAAGAAGAGCGTGGTCAGTACGGCCACGATGAGCCAGATGCGGTGCTGCGTCTGACGCTCTTTCATACCGTCCATCTCCTGGTTGAGCTCGATTACCTTCTCGTTGAGACCCATGTTAAATACGTTGGATGGCAGCGAGTATGCCTTTAGCGAGTCGTTGATCTGGTAGTATCGGTACATGCTGCGGTCGTAGTCGGCCTTGCGCCCCATGTCCTCATAGAAGATGGCGTAGGCCTGATAGACGCTCTGCATGCCGTCGCCAATCTTGTATTTGACATAGAGTTTCTCCGCCTCCGCCACGAGGGCCAGTCCTTGGTCGAAGTGGTGCAAGAGTCGTTGCACTTCCGCGGCCTCCACAAATGCCAATGCGCGGCGGCGGCAGTTGCGCTCCGTATCGGGCACGATGTCGATGAGCCGGCCGTAGGCCTCGGCAGCCTTCTGAAGCTGTCCCGCTATCTTCAGTCTTGTGCCTTCGTAGAGGGTGATGTTATACTTGTAGTGCTCCGTGTTGCGCTTCGTGTGTGCCTTGCGATACAGGTCCCACTCCTTCTTCGTGTTGGCAAACTCTCCCACCACGTCGGCGAGCGTCGTCATGTTGGTGAAAGCCATGTCGGCGGTGGGCATATCCTTCTTCGCCAGGGCCAGGCGCACACCCTTTCGGTAGCAGTCCAGAGCCTTGCTGTAGAGTTTCCACTGTCGTCCCTGTCCTGCCACAAGCTGGTACATGGAACCGAGGTTGAAGTAGAGTGCGGCACTCGTCTCGCCCAGTTCTTTCGAGATGGTGTGTGCGCGGAGCAGGTTCTCGTAAGCCTTGGGATAGTTGAGGTAGGTGAAGCTGTAGATGAAGTAGTTCATGTTCAGAGCCTCCACCACCTCTCTCTTTTCCTCTGCACTCATGTTGGGCGTGTAGCGTCCTGCCACGATGGTGAAGAAGAGCAGTGCCGAGTCGGGCTTGTTCTTCCTGAGGCGGTAGTCCTTACCGATGCGTATCAGCTCCTCGGAGGGTCGCGACATATATTTTTGGTAGAAGTCGGAGCGTCCGCCCTTGGCTGCATGCGCCATCTGGGCACCCGCAGCGAGGGTCATAAGTATGACAAAAAGCATCCGTATGGAACGGATACGGTAGTTGATCATTTTTTGAATTTTCATTGATAACAAACTGGGTTGTCCCCCCGTTGGGGGCGAAACGGAGGCCGACGAGTGCGCAAGGCGTGTCCGAAAGACCATGTTTCGGATGCAAAAGTAATATTTTCTGCGCAAAAACCTAACAAAAATAGTAAAAAAATGAACACCGACGATTCATTTTTTCTTCTAGTTCCTCCTAATCCGCCACATTTTTAGCGGTTATTCTTTGCCGTGGATGGATCGCAACAATCATAGGCGATCCCCCTCAACCCTATCAACGAAGAACAAGTGGTGGCCTACAGTCCCATGCGCTCAAGCACGCGGTTGACGTAGTTTTGTGTTTTGCGGATGCTGTATCCGATGCCACCTTTCCAGATTCGGATGGCGCGCTCGATGGAGTTGGACGGGTTGTGGTGCGACTGGATGATGGCGAACATCTCGCGCGACTTCTCCGCGTTGTAGCGGTCCTTGAGGGTGTAGCGTTTGCTCTCTCCGCGCGCCTTGAGGATGTTGTTGCATTCGCGGACCAGCACCGGCGAGATCTGCAGCAGGCCCACATACTGTCCGTTTACGGCGCGGGCGTTGCCCTTGCTCTCGAAATGGGCGATGGCATCGATGAGCTTGTTCCAGTCAAATCCGTCTCCATCGCCCGCTGTCTCCGTTACCTCGGCAGGTAGTGCTTGCTCCGTCGTGGCAGCATGGCCGAAGACGGGCAGCGCAATGAGGGTGAGCGTGATGATGACTTGATAGACAATGCTCTCTAATTTGGTCTCTTTTCTGTATTGCTTCATAAAATAAGGTTTTGAAACTTGGCCGAAAACCCGACAAAAGGGGGTGTCCACCATAGCGCGTTTCTATCCAGGAAAACCGCTCCTGCAGCGCCTTTGTTTCATGTTCGTGATGCAAAGGTAGTAAAAAATAGGGCTGAAAACCAGCTCGTTAATATTTCTTCACATTCTGCAAAAAACCGCTACCCTACCCCAAAATCGCCTCGAATCCCCCATGTAACGGGAGATAGTGTGCGCAGACGCTCAAACAATCTTTTAGGACAATTTAGGAAAATAACCACCGATTTTCGTCGCACTTTTTCACATAAAATCCCTCTTGCGTCTCAAAACCACCTATTCCAACAGTCATTGGATCCTTGCAAACCAGCCTCGGACTATATTCACGAATTAAGTAGATGTTTTCACGATGGGAAAGCTATTATGCGTTCGTTCACGAAGGAAAGCGCGTGGTTCACGAAAAGCAGAATGGGATGATAGATTTGGCAGTAAGAATTTCTCTATTTTTGCAGTGGGACGGAGTTACTTCCTTACCAAAACGAACATTAACAACTAGGAGATACTACCATATAGTAGATACTAACAAATAAACAACGTAAACGAAATGGAACACAAAAGCAATATGTGTCTCATCCTCTGTGGTGAGATTTATATGCTCAATCTTGATGACGCTTTGCTGTTTGAGGCTGATGACCACTACACGGAAATACACAATCTGTATGGCAACAAGATCATGGTGCCCTTCTGCCTCGGGGAGATAGAACGGGAGATTCGGACGAGGTTTCCAGACCACAACAATTTGGTCAGGATGGGCCGGAAATACATCATCAATAAGAATCGGGTATTCCACATGAATGCCCTCAAGCAGACGGTGTCGCTCTACGACTCCAATGGGCAGGTGGTCGTACTCAATGTATCGAAACCTGCGCTCAAAAGCCTGATGCAGGATGCGCGTAGCTCTTATGCGATGCTGCCGTCGGATGAGCCCGACGACCCTGACCTCGATCCTGACGAAGGAAAGGGGTGTGGATTTACCCCCCCCCATCCGTGGATTGAATGGACATTTCCCATAGTGTGAGATGTGGGACACCCTTTGTGGCGTATTTTCATTCACGAAAAAAACACGATGGTTCACGAAAAGGACCATTGCGGTTTCGCATGACTCCATGGATTATGTATAATTTTGTACACGATTGCACTGACAAAAAGTGGCCTATCAAAGTCTCTTTACCATATTATATATGCGGGAAGAGCAACAGAAAAGAAAATAATTAATTTGTACAATTAAATAAGATTATGAGAAAAGATGTACTGATTTCTCTCCTTGCCATCACAGGCGCCCCCGTTGCAGCATTGGCCGACGCCGATGTTGTGATCGACAAGACTGCATGGACAGGAGATGATTTGACCGTATCGGAAGACGGTTCCGTGACCGTCTCCACAGGAAAGGAAGTTTCCATCGAGAAAGAACTGGCTCCTGGCAAGTACATGCTGCAGCCAGCTACGTTTACCGACAATGCCAAGATTGTCGCTGTCTATAAGGGCAAGGAGTATGCCCCCGGCGTCGCTTTTACTATCGATGGTGCCGCGCCAGCGAAAGTAAAAGTCAAGGTTCGTGCCGTGACCCCGGGCGAATTCAAGTTCTCTGGTGTCAAGTTTACCTTGCTCTTCGACTTCGCTGCTCCGGTGAAGGAGCTCAGTGCGCAGCTCGGCGAAATCGTCAGCGGTACCAGCGAATACTTCCGTACAACCGATGCTTGGAAGAAGGGCAATGACGAAAAGCCCAGCCTGGAGATGCAGGTGGCCGACTATGCCAGTCAGCTTGACATCATTGAGAAGGGTGATTATGATGTCTATGTGAAGAACCACCTTTGGCAGGGAAAGAACAGCCCCGAGCTTCTTGCTCTGACCGATGGCATTGGTGCCCTGGCCAAGGTCGTAGAGGATGCCAACAACAACGAGAACTCCTACAAGAGTGCATGGGATGCTTATACGGATGCAAAGCGTCAGTTTGACGGTTTCTACTGGACTTGGTATTATACGGATAAGGCCATGAAGGAGACCTATCAGGCTGACTACGACAAGATAAAGAAAGATATCGAAGACTTCGGTACGCTGGCGAAGCAAAAGTACGACGCAGGCGCGGCCAAGGAACTGAAGACGGCTGAGTTTACGGAAAACTTCAGCCGGCAGTTTAATACGCTGAAGGACAATATCGGTACCTCTGGCAACGCTTGGCTCAATATCAGCGATACGTATCAGGATGGTTTGAGCTCGTTCAATGCAGCTCAGGAGGAGATACACACCCAGATGCCGGACGACGGCAACTATGCCGATTGGAACGAAGAGGCTCTCAACGCCATGCGCTCAGCGTGGAAGAAGGTGAGCGACCTGTACAAGACCATCGATGCCGACAAGACAAAGGCTTCTGAGCTGGAGGAGAACTTCCGCACGCTGAAGGAAGCACAGGTGAAGGTCATCAACGCCACGAAGGACAAGTATCTCGCTAAGCATGTCGATGCCGAGGCCAAGAAGGCTGCCGCCGACCAGCTCCTTGCCGATCTGGAGGACGACTTCCAGTATCTGGAGAAGAGCGAGGATGTGAACCTGAAGTATGCCAACCGCGTCAAGGAGATCCGTACCGCTATCAATTCCCTCAAGGACAAGGTGGCCACTGACTACAAGGCACCCCACAATATCCGCACGGCCAGCTATGATGCCGACCGCGATGCCATCCAGGCCAAGATCAGCAGCTTGCGCAGCGATGCTGGTGCCATCATCCAGAACTACGAGAACTATCAGAAGTTGCTCAAGGAGCTGGGCACAGAGACGGGCTTGCAGAAGCAACTCGACGACGCCAAGGCTGCTGTGGCCAAGATGAAGCCAGCCGACGAGAAAGATACGTATGATGTGGCTGCCCATTTCCAGAAGACGGCTGCCGGCCTGCAGAAGACCATCGACCAGATCAAGTCCGCTGTTGAGAAGGGCTATCAGGAGAAGACGCTGACCGAGACGGTGCGCGGGGACTTCCAGAGTCAGATAGACGCTGCTGCTATGGCCGTCGTCAAGTATCAGGATGACGCCACGGCTGCCATGGCCCGCTACGATGAGGTGAACACCGCCATCAAGGACTACAAGGACGCACTGGCCACGCTGCGTGCGACCGTCGGTACGAAGACGCTCGTCGTTGCCACTCCGGCCACGGAGGTGACAGGCAAGACCTACGGCGAGCGCATCACCAAGCTCCAGACAGAGATCGACCGTGTGGCAGGCAACTTCAGTGCCGCCAAGGAGAAGCTCGATGCCGAGCACCTTGCCGCTTTGCTGGCCGTGCAACTCAAGGAGACCATCCTCACCGACGCCCAGGCCCTCAATGATGCCTTCGCCAATGACAAGGTCAATTCCGACAAGACTGCCAAGATAGAGGCTGCCAAGGCGATGTATGATGCTGCCAGCGAAATCGTTGACGCCATCAAGGCCGACATCGACAAGTACAAGGGCGTGCCCTATGAGTATTACAATGTGACGTGGACGGAGGACAACCTCGGACTGAAGTATGACGAGTTGCTCCAGGATCTCAATGATATCGAGGCCAGCACCAACACGCAGAAGGCCAAGATCCAGGCTGTAGCAGCCACCAAGGACGACATCACCGAGGACAACGCAGTAGAGGCTATGTCCTTGTTGAGCGTCATCAAGGGTGACGTTGACGCCATCAACGACGCACTGAGCGAGTTGCTGACGCGTGTGAACGCCCAAAAAGCACATGTCAATGCGGAGACGCAAGCATATACCGACTTCATCGGAAATCAGTATTATTATTACCCGACGGGTGCTGAGCTGGTCAGCCGCACGCTGACGGAGGCAAAGAACGCATTCGTTATCCCCGGCGAGAGCATCGATCCACAGATCCAGGCTACGACCACCAAGCTCGACGCACTCAAGGCGGAGGCTGCTACGGCGCGCGCCAAGGAGATCCTTCAGGAATCATGCAAGGATAGCTATGATGCCGAGGGGCATGTCGTCAAGGGCATCACCAGTCGTCTCAACGACTTGCAGCTGGAGGCCAATGCGCTCAAGGCAATGGCCACCGACTCCACGGCCAACTATAATGCCTACCAGAAGCTGAAGGAAAACTTTGACGGACAGAAGATAGAAATTTGGAACTATACCTATGGATCTGGCTATTACGCGAGAGATTACTATTCCTCGCACAATGGCTTCGTCAGTGCTTTCGATGCGGTGAGGACGCGTATCAACCAAAAGACGGATGGTACGAACGCAGACTATTACCGCGGACTGCTCGCCTATCCCGACGGCGTGCACTTCAAGGAGCGCGAGGCTATAAAGCAGGCCATCGAGGATGCCTACAAGGCAGGTAAAGCCTGGACAGGAACTTTAAAGTATAATAACTACACATATGAGTATGAGCCGGTGCTCAATACGGGGATTGTCAGACGCATGACGGATCTTTCCAACGTGCTCAAGATGCTTCCCAAGCAGGCTTATAATGATTGCACCAACTATTATAGTCAGGTGAACGAAGGCAACAAGTGCCAGACCCTTTGGGACGAGGTGAACGGATTGTTCAACGCTTCCGATCTCCGTCCTGAGACGCTGAAGCCCTATCTCAGTCAGCTCGGCGATCTCCTGAAGCGCATCAAGGAGCAGAAGGCGCTGGTGGAGAAGTACTATGCCGAGGGTCTGACCACCACCAACAACTCGATGGTCAGCGAGGCTTACCGTCGCATCGAGACCGAGCTCGGCGGTTTGAAGGCCTTCATCGAGGGCAATAGCGAATACAACGCTGTCATCGCCGAAGACAACCTCAAACGTTACAATACCTTCTGTGTCAAGGTGCAGGAGACGGAGAACAAGTATGGTGAGGGTACGGCCCAGATTGCTGGCTACCAGAACGTCTCTACCGAGGAGCTCAAGGAGCTGGTCAATGTGGAGAGCATCATCGCTGCCCAGGAGAACATCTATAAGTATGCTGCCCTCATCAAGAACTTGAAGGACGATGCTGCTGCCACCTACGCGAAGACCACGTCGCCCGCTCTTTGGGATATCGACGAAGCCAACGCTGCGAAAGCCATGGAGTACACGGCTCAGATCGAGGCTTACAAGAAGGATCTTGACTTGGCAGTCAATACGGCTGTGAGAGCCAAGTTGGAGGAGATGCTGGCCAACCTCAACGACAACCAGCTCGCTCCCGCCAAGGAGAAGGTGGCTTCCTACGACAAGAACGTGCGCGACAACGCCTTTGCGAACGTGCAGGAGTTCTACGACAGAGTCAGTGCAGACGACTACAAGAAGTCGCAGTTGCTCGTGAGCAACCTCGATGCCGACTGGAGTTTCTTTGGCATGGTGCCCAACCTGCTCGTCGCAGACCTGGAGCAGGCTGCAAAGGACGAATGGAAGGCCCTTTACGAGGGTGTCTATGTCGGTGTGGACGGCACGCTGACAGAGGGCGACGACCGCTACGCTGGTGCCAAGGCCGACAACGAGAAGTGGCTTGCCGCCCTGGAAGGCTTCGCCTATGAGGGCAAGGATGACGATCTCAAGTCTTACAAGGACCGCGTCGCCAAATACCTCACTCCGGCCACGGAATTGGCTGCCAAGGCTGCCGACGGCACGTTCACGGGCAAGATCGCTGACCTGCAGCGCTATATCAATGCGTTCTACGCAGAGGCAGGTGCTGTCTATACCAGCGCCAAGGCCAAGGCTGACGCATACGATGCCAATATCAAGAACTTCGACCAGCTGACCATCGACTACAATACCGTCACGGAGCGCATCAAGGCTGCGCAGGACTATTATGGTGCATTCAATGTGGCAAGCAGCCGCATAGAGGCCAATATTGCCTCGACGTTTGACCAGGTCAAGCGTTGGCAGGCTGACCTCACACGCCAGAACGCTTCGCAGGAGATGAGCAAGCGCGTCTATGGCCTGACTATCGGCGAGGACAAGCAGTGGTACGACTGCCACAGCATCAAGATCCTCAGCATCGATGGTATCTACAACGCGGCCAACCTGGCCGAGGTCGATGCGATCAAGGCCGACATCGTTGCCATCGAGACCCAGAAGCGCGAGGCTTTGGACAACCTCACGGGAACGGCGGCTGACGAGGTTAAGGCATACTATGACGAGCACTGCAAGAAGCTCGCCAAGGAACTTGACGATCTGCTCAAGGAGTTTGTCGAAAACGCTACCCCGGCAGAGGCGAAGAAAGACGCTGGCTTGCTGGCATTGGAGAAGAAGGTGGCCCAGGCTCGCATGGGTCTCATCAAGCTCGTGAATGCCGAGTTGATCGAGGGCGTAGCCAGCAGTTTGGAGATGCTGGTATCGCAGGCCGAGTCGTCCTATAGTACTGTCAACAATACCTACAGCGAAGTATATATGCCCGTGAAGGTGGAGTACAAGTCTGCACTGGACGCTTGCCGCAACGAACTCGATGGCGTGAAGAACCTCATCACCTCTTATGGCGACGAGATCGTGACCTACAAGACGAAGGTCATCCACCTCCTCAACGTGTTGATAGATCGCATGGGTGCTACCCGCACGGATATCATGGAGGCCAACAAGCCCTATGTTGCCCACGCCAAGGCAATGAAGGACCTTCAGAGTGCCTATGACGCTCTGGTGGCTGAGCAGACCAGGGTGAAGGAGCTGATAGCGTCTTACCAGCATGCCTCCAGAGAGGTTGGATACCCAGAATGTCAAGGGTTAGGTGAGATGTTCTGTTTTGAGATCGGCAAGTCCTACATGGAGAACTACGAGAAGATGTTCTTCAATGTTGCCAGCGAGAAGGCCGAGGTGGTCAGCGGCGTCCTTGAGCAGGCTGCCAAGACACTGGAGGAAGGCCCTGTGTCGGCCATTCTGACCGATAGCCAGGTGGAGTCGTACAAGGACGGTTGCCTTAACGAGGCCTATGCGAAGCTTGCAACGGTAGAGGCGTTTGGAGCTTGGAAAGAGACACAAAGCGTGTATCAGGTCAATGTTAACAGCGCTCGCTACGCCATGGAGAACTCGTTCAATAAATCTGGAACGAACATCTATGACGAGGACAATTCGCTGTGGGAACAGTTTAACAACTTGGAGCGCGCTTGTCAAAGATTCGACAGTTATCTCGACTTCGCTGACATTTACCGTATTCTTCCCACGAAGGACATCAACGGAAATGCATGGCTGAATCCTGATGGTAGCGAGGCTTGGCAAAAGGAGATCGACTATTCGAAGGACGAGGAGTATGGCGTGAAGCTGGTTGCTGCTACGTCTCAGTCGTTGATAGAGTCAATGAACGCTCTCAGAGCTTCCGTCGAGGAGAACACGTATGTGCTCGGCGACGTCACCGAGGACGGCGTTGTCCTGACCGACGACTACCTCGCCGTGCTCAACGCTTTGCTCGATCCGGAGACCCTGGAGGGTGGCAAGGTATTTGCCGCTGCCGACGTCAACCGCGACGGCAAGATCTCCATCGCTGATGTGACCCTCATTGCAGCCAAGGTGACCAATGGTCTCTGGCCGTCGCTGGGTGGCACTCTGAACGCTCCGATGGTGGGATCCGAAAACCTCACCGTCTCGGCAGAAGACAACAACGGCGTACAGCGCATCGCCATCAATCTCGAAAACCGCAAGGACTATGTGGCTTGCCAGATGGACATCATCCTGCCCGCAGGCATGACGGTGGTGGGTGAGAGCGTGGGCAACCGTGCCAACGGCCACGCACTCTACTCCAAGGACATCGACGGCGTACACCGCGTGGTCATCTCCACGATAGAGAACAACAGCTTCACCAATGGCTCCGCCATCCTCTACCTCGACGTGCAGGGCGGCAGCATCGACAAGGTGGCGCTCGACAAGGTTATCTTTGCCGAGGCCAATGGCCGTGAGACGACGATCACGGGCAGTGATGCGACCGGTATCAGCGGCATGGAGGCCGAGGGCAGCCTGAAGCAGAAGATCTATACCGTGGGCGGTCAGTTGTTGGATAAGGTAAAGCAGGGCATCAACATTGTCCGCAACGCCAACGGCAAGACCCAGAAGGTTACTGGTAAATAATCATATACATCGGTAATTTTTTCTCAATTACGAGGGCGTGGTTGCCACGTATGTGACAGCCGCGCCTATTTTTGATAACAACAACGACAACATACATCTTCTAAACGTAAATGGTTATGTTTAAGATTACAACAAGTTTCAAAAGAATGGCCTTGATGATGGTCTTGGCCATAAGCGGGACGATCTCTGTCCTTGCTGGCAACCGACTTGTGCTCAACGACGGTGGTCCCATTGCCATCAAGCCGGGCGAGACGAAAGAGATCACGGTGAACCTCGTCAATGACGAGGTGATCTATGCGATGCAGTTTGATATGGACTTCACTTCCCCGAATGTCGAGATTGTGCCGGGTAGCTTCAAAATCAACGAGGACCGCATAGACCGTGAGTGCTTTATCGCCACGATGATCCAGCAGCCTGATATGAAGTGGCGCATCGCCCTCCTTACCAAGGACTTCACCCCCATCGCGGGCACTGAGGGCGCACTGGGTACGTTCAAAATTCGTGCTACGTCCAACTTCTCTTCTGCTGATAATGCACAGATTGAGTTCTCCACTTGCAGTGGAGGCGACCGCCAGGGCAAGAAGGTGCTTATCGACTGCCCCAACTATCAGGCTATCACGCCGATGGTGGGAAGTCTTTGCACGGGCGAGCAGGCGTTCTCTATCAAGCCTGGCGGTACCCACAAGGTGGACGTTGTGCTGAAGAACGATATTTATTTCTGTGGCCTTCAGGCCGACATCACGCTGCCTGAGGGATTGCATATCGAGAAGAAGAGCAACGGGAAAATGAATTTCCAGTATAGTGAGCGCTTGTCAAGCAATTTCGCCATCTCTTCCGGAGTGAAGAATGGCATCGTGCGCGTCGCACTCTCTTCTTTGCCTATCGACAAGATCCAGCCTTACAAGGATGGCGACGGCGTGATCTTCTCGTTCAATGTCGTGGCCGACCCGGACTTTGCGACGGACGAGAACTCTGCCATCGTGTTCTCCAATGTACTTGCTGCCAATGAGACGACGGAGTACTCACTCGACATCACGGACGCTCATGTCACAGTGACGAGTCTCAAGGCCATCAACGAGGCTGCCTATGCGCGCCTTACCGAGGAAGTGGCTGCCCTGCAGAAGGCCCTCGACGACGCCAAGGCTAAGGTTGCCGAGGACTGCCCGGATGTGGCCGAGAACTTTGCAGAGACGGTGAAGACCATTCAGGCTCAGATCGATGCCATCCAGTCAGACCTTGATGCCAAGAACGCCGACTGTGCGCTCACGGAGACTTCTACGCTGGACGCCGAGGCCGTAAAGGGTGTCAATGAGGCCATCGCCAAATATCTGGAGGAAGCTGCTGCCGCCCAGGCAGAGCATCTGAAGAAACTGGCTAACGAGGCCGCTTATGTCCGTTTGACCGAGGAGGTAGCTGCTGTACAGGCTCGTTTTGACGAGGTGAAGGCCACCATCGAGAAGGACTATGCCAATGTAGCCGCACAGTTTGTTGATACTGAGGCCGCTATCCAGGGCGATATCGACCAAAAGAAGGCAGAGCTGCAGGCTCAGTATGAGGCCGTGAAACTCAACGAGAATAGCACCATCGACTTGGAGGCCATCAAGGCTGCTGTCGAGCAGCTGCTCGCTGATGCCAAGGCTGCGGCAGAGGCTAACAGCATCGGTTCCATCCAGAGGCTGATGAGCGAGGGCGCAACGTTCTATACGCTCGGCGGCCAGAAGGTCGAGGCTCCTTGCAAGGGCAACATATATATGATCCGTCATGCTGACGGAAGTGTCAAGAAAGTATATATCAAGTAATCAATGCTTGTTAAGGCTGGTTCTAATAATTAGTTCGGGGACTTTCGAAACCATTGAGGGTAAAAGGTCTATCGGTCTGATTTTAGAGCCAGCCTTATGGTAAAAGAGTTTACCATACTATCAATTCCAGTTGAACCGGAGAAGTCAGTTCTCGATGTTTTGGAAGGTCTTTGGAAGTCAAAGCGCAGTCGGCGAAGTGGGTGAAATGGACAGCGCATGCGTCGTTGCCTGTCGTTTGGATTCCTGTATTATCAAAAGACTTGCCCTGTCCCCAACAGGGCTACGATCGGTTTCTCATCATTCTGACTTCAAGGAAACAACCTTGGAAGTATAACTTCGTTTGGGGTTTTTACGCTTACTGAGGTTTGTGAAAATCTCGTAAGCTGTTTCCCTTTATGAAATTCATTCCATCGGTGGGATGACGAATGTCGGCTGTGAAGTCGGGTTCGTCTCCCACCGTTTTGCATCCCCTCCCCCTTGCTCACGACCCAAACTGATAGCTTCACGAACAAAAGCCTTAGAAAAAACCATCTACGAAATAAAAAAGAGGATTTACGAAAAAGACCCTTTAAACTGCTGATATTCAAGACAAAACCGTAGTAAACAAAATCGCATCACTAAATCTAAACAAACTTTTTTTGATTTTTTTCTCAAAACAGGGGTTACTTTCCCCCTTTTCTCCTCATTAATATATGAAACACGATTAGTTGCCGTAGCGGAACGGCACACCCGCAGCGACTGCGGGCTCTACTTACTGGACACAATATATATATATATATATGTATCAAATTTATCGGGGCACCCATCGTGGTGCCCCGCTTTGTGTTTTTACCATCTAATTAACCCGTTTCCATTCGATTTTTGAATCAAGAATTTGCAAGTAAAGAAAGTAAATCCGTATGCGGCTATCAGTTTTTTAGAATGCGATGGCTGGTGTGTAGATGAAAGTCAGCAGGAATATGGGGTGGTAAGAATCAGAGTGAGATGGCGTGGGAGTGGTGTGTAACTTGTTGATATACAAAAGTAAATCGGAAAGGAAACAAGCAGAAATCATCTTATCGAAAATGCTTATAGCTGCATTTGTGCTTTTTAAATGCCGATGATCTGCGGCTTTCGTTATTGTCTATACCTTTGCAATCGAAAATCGCGGATGCCACTTCCGACAGGTGTGGCGCTGCGGCAAGGCAGAGGAAATTAGTCAAAATAATAAAGTACAAATGGAAATACTTGAAAAGTTGTTTTACGGATTCCCCGAGTTGTGGGGAGGAGGCGTGGCCCACTCAGTGATGATTCTGGCCCTGGTGATCACGCTCGGCCTGTGCTTGGGCAAGGTTCGGGTGCGCGGAGTATCGCTCGGGCTGGCCTGGGTGTTGTTTATCGGTCTGCTGATGGGCAACCTTCCCATCACCATCGACGAGCATCTGCTCCACTTCCTCAAGGAGTTTGGCTTGATACTCTTCGTCTATTCCATCGGCCTTGAGGTGGGCCCGGGCTTCTTCTCCTCCTTCCGTGGAGGTGGCAAGAGTCTCAATATCCTCAGTATTGTAGTTGTGGCATTGAGTATTGTGACAACCCTCGTGGTCTATTCCTTCTCTGGCACATCCGCTACGACCCTCGTCGGCATCCTCTCGGGTGCTGTGACCAATACCCCGGGACTGGGTGCGGCACAGCAGGCGTTCAGCGATCTGCGCCACATTGACGCCCCATCCATCGCCACAGGCTATGCCATCGCCTACCCTGTGGGTGTGCTGGGTGTGATCCTCTCATTTGTCATCCTCCGCTATGCCCTGCGCATCGACAGACACCATGAGGAGGACGCTGCCAAAATGGGCGCAGGCCACTTGAAGGAAATGACACTCCACACGTTCTCTGTGCGCCTGACCAACAAAATGGTGGCTGGCGACACGGTGCGCCAGATCCACGAAGTGCTGAAACGCGACTTCATGATCTCGCGTATCATCCACAGCGACGGCAGTGGCAAGGGTGAAGTGGTCAACGGGGCGACGGTAGTCAACGAGGGCGACCTGCTCCAGGTGGTGGCCCATCCTACGGCCGTGGAGGCCATCGTGGCCCTTGTCGGCGAAAAGGTAGAGGTGGCGCCCGAGACCTTTGGCAAGGATCTGATCACGCGTCGCATCCTTGTGACGAAGCCGGGTGTCAACGGCAAGAGCATCGGCCAGATGGGTATCCGCACGAGCCTTGGCACGAATATCACGCGAGTGAACCGCAACGGTGTGGACCTCATCGCTACCCCGCATCTGAAACTGCAGCTTGGTGATCGTGTGACGGTGGTGGGTACGGAGCTTGCTATTGCCCATACGGAGAAACTCCTTGGCAACCAAATGAAGCGGCTCAACGCGCCCAACCTCATCCCTATTTTCCTTGGTATCATGCTCGGTTGTATCGTGGCCAACATCCCCTTCTTCCTTCCGGGTATCAATGAGAGCCTGCGACTGGGACTCACCGGCGGCCCGCTGGTGGTGGCCATCCTCATCGGTTTCTTCGGCCCGAAATATAACCTCGTGACCTATAATACGATCTCGGCCAACTTGATGTTGCGCGAGGTGGGTATCTGCATCTTCCTGGCCTGTGTTGGACTGGGCACGGGAGCGCCCTTTGTACAAACCCTTGCCACGGGTGAGGGCGCGCAGTGGATTGCCTATGGTGCCGCCATCACGATGGTGCCCATCCTGGTTGGTGGTTTGATAGGCCGCTATGTCTTCCACATCAACTACTACACGATGCTCGGTGTGCTCGCTGGTGCCCATACCAATCCGGCAGCCTTGGCCTACGTCCGCGAGCAGACCTCTGCTGACGCGCCCGCCGTGGGCTACGCCACGGTCTATCCTTTCGCTATGTTCCTGCGCATCGTCACGATTCAGATACTGATCTTTGTATTCGGATAAACGAATGAGAAACGTCAAAACAGAGAACCCTTCAGTGCGCCCCTCGGCAGTAGAAGAGCCGAGGCGGCGGCGCGGAGTGGCCGAAACGGAACTCTGCCACAAGCTCGACCTGCTGCTACGCACAGGAAGCCTACTCATGGAGAGTGCGGCCGACACCTCGCGTATCCTGCGGACGATGAAGCGCGCGATGGCCTTCCTGGGACTGGACGAGCGCTACATACACCTCTATGTCAACTGGAACGTGCTCATGGTCAACTACAGCGATGAGCTCCACTCGTTTACGAAGTTTCAGCGCTGCGAGCGTCACGGCATCAGTCTGGCCACCATCGCCAAGGTGAGCCGCCTCACCTGGACGGCCATCCGCGAGGACTTCTCGCTCGTGCAGTATGAGAAGGCCCTCGACGACATCCACGATGCGCCACGTGGCTTCACCCCCTGGCAGGTGGCGATAGGTGGCGGCTTTGCCTGCGGTGGCTTCTGCATCCAGTTTGGCTGCGATTGGACCGCATTCTTTTATTGCTCCCTGGCGGCCATCCTGGGTTTCCGCCTGCGGATGTTTCTCCCCACGATGGGTTGCAACAACTACGTCGCCATCGGCATCTCGGCCTTCGTGGCCACGCTGCTGGCTTGGGCGACAGCACTCCTTTCTACTGATCCAGCGATGATGGCGGGCATGCCGTCGTGGATGATCTCCACTACGCCATGGCACCCACTGATGGCGTGTGCGCTATTCATCGTACCAGGTGTGCCGCTCATCAACTTTGTGAGCGACATGCTCGACGGCTATATCGAGACCGGATTCATCCGTGCCGTCAATACGTTGCTCATGGTGCTGGCCATGGCTTTCGGCATCGCCTTTGCCATCAAGGTCTGCGGCATTGACAATTTTGCCAAGACGCTCACTATGACGCCCCATCATGAGTATTGGGAGTATGCCATTGCCGCCGCCGTGTCGGCCATGGGATTCTCCACCATCTTCAACATCCCGCGACGCCTGCTGCCCGTCGTGGCCGTGGGTGGTATCATCGCCGTGTGTGTGCGCAACTTTATCAACCTCGGTCCGAGCAATGGCAACCTCGGCCTGGACATGGGACTGACCATCGGGTCGCTGGCGGGAGCCACGGCAGTGAGTATCGCTGTCATCAAGGCGCGCCACTGGTTTCATGTGCCCCATCAGTGTATCACCATCCCGAGTGTCATCCCGATGATTCCGGGTGTGCTGATGTATCGCGCCCTCTTCGCTTTCATCGAGATGCACGGTGTCGTCGGTGAGGTCACGGTGGGTATGAACAATGCCATCAAAGCCTCGCTGGCCATCATCTGCATCGCCCTCGGCGTGGCTGTGCCCAATCTCTTTTTCCGCCGTTTCATCGAGGATACACGCAAGCGGAAGTTGCTTGCCATGCTCGTGGAACGGAAAAAGCGCAACGGAGAGTTTGTCACGCCCCATGCCGTGGGAGTGAGACAGGGGGCACACAGAAGGACAAGAAAGGAAAAAAATCATGCCCGCGATACGCACGAATAGAAACTCTTGTAGTATCTTTGCAAACGGATTTAGACCGATAAGAATGGAAATCAGACAATTGAAATATTTCCTCCAGGTGGCCGAAACGCTCAATTTCTCCAAGGCGTCGCGGAAGCTCTACGTCACGCAGAGCACCCTATCGCAGCAGATCTCCCATCTGGAGCAGGAGATAGGAATGCCGCTCTTTGAGCGCAATTCCCACGAGGTGTATCTCACGGAGGCGGGAAAAGAACTGTTGCCCTACGCCCAAAAGACGGTCAATGCGGCCGGGGCTTGTGCGGACCACATGAACGACCTGCGCGAGATGCTGGCTGGAGAACTCAACATCGGAGTGACATTCTCCTTCAGCAACATCATGGCCGAGACGCTCATCGCGTTCATCCATGCCTACCCCCACGTCAGGCTCAACATCGTCTATCGTTCCATGCAGGAACTGATGGACGGACTGAAAAAGCGTGAACTGGACCTTGTGCTGGCCTTCAAGCCGCTGAAGCGGGACAAGGCGATAGACAGCAGAGCGATTTTTAGCAATCGCCTGGCAGCCATCGTCAATGATCACCACCCGCTGGCAAGGCAGCAGAGCGTCACCCTCGCAGACCTTGAGCGCTATGATCTCATTCTGCCCTACAAGGGCTTGCAGGCGCGCAACGCCTTCGAGCACCTGCTGGAGGGGCGTGACAACAACTTCAAAATCATGGTGGAGGTCAACAATGTCAATATCATCTTTGACTTGCTGAGCCGCAGTTCGCTTGTCTCCATCCTCTCGGAATCCACCACGCTCACCCAGCCAGGTATGAAGGCTATCCCTATCGATGCGGAGGGCAACGAGATGGACGGCTGTGTACACTTGCTGCGCGACTCCTATATGAAGTCGTCGGCCCAGGAGTTTATCCGCATGCTCAGTCAATCGACTGCCCTGCTGGCCAACCTCGCCTTCAAAGATATACTGAGGTAGGCTACCGCAGGAGATGGAGATGCTGTCCATAGCTTCTGCCTTCACGGTCGCCAGCCATTCCTCACACAAGCTTTTTTGTGTTTGATTAGTGTTTTGCAGCATCCCGATGGGGATGCAAAAAGCCACATTCCAACGGGTTTCTCCCTTGCGAATGTGGCTTTGTCTATCGTATAAAATCTCCACTACCCTGCTATGTGCAACGGTGTGTGGCCTCTTTGCGGACGTTGAAGCGCTTGGTCTTAAAATGTAGCGTGGCGCAGCGGAGTGGTGTATTGGTACGGAAGCCATGCCAACGAGGGGACGTCGCGCAGGAAGAGGAGGGAGGCGTGCTTGCCACGCTCCACACTGCCATACTCCGCGGACAGGCCCATGGCGGCAGCGGAGTTGAGGGTGATGGCGTTGAAAGCCTCTTCGGGGGTGAGACGCATCTTCGTGCAGGCCAGGGACCAGACAAACTTCATGTCGCCCGACGGCGTGGAGCCTGGGTTGTAGTCGGAGGCGAGAGCGATGGGCAGGCCAGCGTCGATGAAGCCACGGGCCGGGGCAAACCGCATATTAAGGAAGAAGGACGTACCCGGCAGACCAGTGGGCATGGTGACGGCACCACGGAACTGCTCTATGCCTTCCTCGGGGAGTGCCTCCAAGTGGTCGGCAGAGAGTGCACCATGAGCGATGGCAACACGGGATCCACCCGAGAAGGCCAGCTCGTCGGCATGAATCTTACCCTTCATGCCATATTTCTCGCCAGCCTCGAGGATGCGGTCGGTCTCCTCTGGCGTGAAGAAACCCTCGTCGCAGAACACGTCCACAAAGTCGGCCAGTCCCTCGGCAGCCACACGGGGCATCATCTCGTTGATGACGAGATCGACATATTCTGACTGGCGTCCCTTATAGGCTCGGCCGACGGCATGGGCACCGAGGAAGGTGGTCACGATGCGGAGTGGCGAATGGGCCTTTACGCGCTGGGCGACACGCAGAATTTTCAACTCATCCTCGGTCGTCAGTCCGTAGCCAGACTTGATCTCCACACAGCCCGTGCCCTTTTGCCAGATCTCCTCGGCACGGCGCATGGTCTGCTCGAAAAGGTCCTCCTCGCTCGTCTCGTGGAGACGGTCGGCAGAATTGAGGATGCCACCGCCGCGGGCGGCAATCTCGGCGTAGGACAATCCCTGAAGTTTGTCCTCAAACTCCTGCTCACGGCTGCCTGCCCAGACCAGGTGGGTATGGCTGTCGCAGAAGCGCGGCATGACGAAGGCGCCCTTGGTGTCGATGACCTTAGCGTCCTGCGTCAGCTCCGCAGGCACGCTTCCCGTGCCGAAATCCAAGATTTTGTCGTCCTCGACGGCGAGCCATGCGTCTGCCATCGTCTCTACGCGGGCCATCTCCTGTCCCGCCTTGCGCAGCTCTCCGTGGGTGATGCCACAGAGTTGGGCGATGTTGGTGTATATCGTTCTCATTGTCTTCGTATAATATAAATAATGATGATACCAATAAAAAAAGTGCGGGGGAGAGCAAGCGCGCCCGTCATGGACACCCTTGCCGTCCCCCGCACGGATCTTACTTTTTTATCGTTTTAGTTTCCCTATCGATCATGAGGCTGCGCCTAACGATCGATGGGGATAAAACGTTTAGAATTGATTCTTGGCGATGAAGTCGATGCTCTTGGCGATGAGCGGGTACATCACGCGGTCGATCTCGATGAACGGGACGATCTTGCGGTACTCTGCGTGCAACTTCTCTACCGCGGGCGAGGACTTCAGCGGACGGCGGAAGTCGAGGGCCTGTGCGGCGTTGAAGAGCTCCAAGGCAAGGACGCGCTCCGTGTTCTCAGCCACACGATAGAGTTTCGTGGCGGCGTTGGCACCCATGGAGACGTGGTCCTCCTGCCCCTGGCAGGTGGGGATGCTATCGGCAGAGTTGGGCATGCAGAGCATCTTGCTCTGGCTGACGATCGAGGCGGCAGCATACTGGGTGATCATGAATCCGCTGTTCACACCCGGCTTGGCAACGAGCATGGAGGGAAGACCGCGCTGCTCGTCACCCAGCTTGTAGATGCGGCGCTCGGAGATGCTGCCCAACTCGTTGAGGGCGATGGCCAGGAAGTCCATTGGAAGGGCGATGGGTTCACCGTGGAAGTTGCCGGCAGAGATGATCATATCCTCCTCGGGCACCACGGTGGGGTTGTCGGTGGCGGAGTTCATCTCGGTCGTGCAGACCTCCTCCACATAATGGAGTGTATCCTTGAACGCACCATGCACCTGCGGGATGCAGCGGAAGGAGTAGGGATCCTGCACATGGGTCTTGTGCTGTTTGATCAGCTCAGAACCCTGAAGCAACTCGTAGATATGGTCTGCCGTCTCCATCTGGCCGCGATGGGGGCGAACGGCGTGTACGGGATGGAGGAACGGCTCGATTCTGCCGTCGAAGGCATCGAGGGACATCGTGGCGATGAGGTCGGCCCACTTCGACAGATCCTGTGCCTTCAGGACGCTCCAGGCGAAGAAGGCGAGCATGTTCTGCGTACCGTTGAGCAGGGCGAGACCCTCCTTGGAGGCGAGGTGGATGGGCTTCCATCCCATCTTCTCGTTGAGCTCCTCACCCGTGATGATCTTGCCCTCATACTCTACATGGCCGAGGCCGACGAGTGGCAGGCAGAGGTGAGCCAGCGGCACGAGGTCGCCAGAGGCGCCCACGCTACCCTGCTGATAGACAACGGGGCACACGCCGTGGTTGAAGAACTCGATGAGACGCTCCACGGTGTCGAGCTTGATGCCGCTGTAGCCGTAGGAGAGCGACTGGATCTTGAAGAAGATCATCAGACGGACCACATCCGTCGGCACGCGGTCGCCCTCGCCACAGGCGTGGCTCATCATGAGGTTGATCTGCAACTGGGACAGCTTGTCCTCGTCGATGCTCACCTTGCAGAGGGAGCCGAAGCCTGTCGTCACACCGTAGATGGGTGCCTCGGCGGTGGCAATCTTTTTGTCCAAATACTCACGGCAGCGGATGATGCGTGCCTTGGCGTCGTCGGAGAGACGCAGCTCATAGCCCTCGCGGATGATGGCGCGGACGGTATCGAGCGTCAGATGTTCTGCGCTGATATAATGGATTTTACGTTCCATTGCTTCTTTTCTTTCTTAAAGTGTTGTCAGGCCCGTGAAGGCCCGATGAGTTGATGTTTTGATTTTGTCGTTGCTTGAAAACATATCGCGCAACAGGTTGACTGGGAGCCTGTTGCGGCCCCCAGACAATATGTTAGAACGCAGCGTCGATGATGTTGTCGTCGACGAGGTTCGGCATGGTCATGCGGAAGTCGGGCGTGCGGTCCATCTCACGCTGGATGGCATCCATGGATCCCTTGTTGCGGGCCCATGCACGGCGGGAGATACCGTTGTTGACATCCCAGAAGAGCATCTCGCGGATGTTGCGGCTGCTCTCCTCGGAGCCATCGACTACCATACCGAAGCCACCGTTGATGACCTCGCCCCAGCCTACACCACCGCCGTTGTGGATGCTCACCCACGTGGCGCCACGGAAGGAGTCGCCGATGACGTTCTGTACGGCCATGTCGGCGCAGAACTGAGAACCATCATAGATATTGGAGGTCTCGCGGAAGGGAGAGTCGGTACCGGAGACGTCGTGGTGGTCACGACCCAGAACGACGGGTGCCTTGAGACGGCCATCCTTGACGGCCTCGTTGAAGGCCAGCGCGATGCGGGTACGGCCCTCACAGTCGGCATAGAGGATGCGGGCCTGTGAACCGACGACGAGGTGGTTGGGACCAGCCTCGCGGATCCAGTGGATGTTGTCGTCGAGCTGATGCTGGATGTCGGGGGTGGCATGGCTGCGCTCGTCCATCATAATCTCCTCGGCAATCTTGTCGGTCAGTGCCAGGTCGGCGGGATCGCAAGAGGTGCAGACCCAGCGGAACGGACCGAAGCCGTAGTCGAAGAACATCGGTCCCATGATGTCCTGCACGTACGACGGATAGCGGAACTTTCCGTCCTCTGTGCAGATGTCGGCACCGGCGCGTGAGCTCTGCAGGAGGAAGGCGTTGCCATAGTCGAAGAAGTACATGCCACGGGCGGTCAGCTTGTTGATGGCAGCCACCTGGCGGCGCAGAGACTCCTCGACACGGGCCTTGAACTCCTTCGGATCCTCGGCCATCATGCGCTTGCTCTCCTCCAGGGTGAGACCCACGGGATAGTAGCCACCGGCCCACGGATTGTGGAGAGAGGTCTGGTCGGAACCGAGATTGACCTCGATATCCTCCTCGGCCAAGCGCTCCCAAAGATCGACGACATTGCCGACGTAGGCCATTGACTTCACCGTCTTGGTGCTCACAGCCTCGCGGATGGCGGGAATCAACTCGTCGAGCGAGGTGTGGAGCTCATCGACCCAACCCTGCTCGTGACGCTTCTCGGCAGCGAGCGGATTGATGTCGGCCACGACACTGACCACCTTGGCAATGTTGCCAGCCTTGGGCTGAGCACCGCTCATGCCACCGAGGCCAGAGGAGACGAAGAGGGGGATGGGGTTCTTGGCACCACGGGCGGGATCGTGCATCACACGACGGGCGGCATTGAGGACCGTGATCGTCGTGCCGTGGACGATGCCCTGCGGGCCGATATACATATAGGAACCAGCCGTCATCTGTCCGTACTGGCTCACGCCGAGGGCGTTCATGCGCTCCCAGTCGTCGGGCTTGGAGTAGTTGGGGATGACCATACCGTTGGTGACGACCACTCTCGGTGCGCGCTTGTGTGACGGGAAGAGGCCGAAGGGATGGCCAGAGTACATCACGAGGGTCTGCTCGTCGGTCATCTCGGAGAGGTACTTCATCGTCAGACGATACTGTGCCCAGTTCTGGAAGATGGCACCATTGCCTCCATAGATGATCAACTCGTGCGGGTGCTGTGCCACGCGCGGGTCGAGGTTGTTCTGGATCATCAGCATGATGGCTGCAGCCTGCTCCGAACGATGGGGATAGTCGGAGATGTTGCGGGCCTTCATCTCATAGGTGGGACGGTAGCGGTACATATAGATACGACCGTACTGGCGCAGCTCCTCGGCGAACTCGGGGGCGAGCTGTGCGTGAAGCTCCTTCGGAAAATAGCGGAGCGCGTTGCGCAGAGCGAGCTTCTTCTCCTCCGGGGTGAGGATATCCTTGCGCTTGGGCGCATGGTTGATGGTAGTGTCGTAGGGCTGCAATGCCGGCAGCTCAGCGGGAATGCCGGCACGGATGTCGGCCTGAAATTCTGCTAAGGTCATTATTTTGTTACTTTTTGTTCAATGGTGAAAGCCCTTTGGCGTCTTTCGGCCAAAGGGCTTCGATATGGTGTCTTATCCCTCGATCTTCGTATCGACGATAGCGAGGATCTCCTTCTCCTGCTGCTGTGCGTTCTCGGCCATCTCCTTGGCCTCGGCCAAGATGGCGTCGGCAGTGGCACGGTCCTTGAGAGAAGCAGCGTTGATGCGGACGTTGAGCCATGCGCCGAGCACTGCCGAGCGGGCGGCGAGTGCGCCTACTCCTGCGTCGCTGACAGAGGCGGGGTTGCCCTCCTGTGCCATGGCGCGGCAGATGTCGAAGGCGGCATAGGCGGTCTTCATCGTCTCCAGAGGCACCTTCGTGGCATAGAGCGTGGCGTCCTGGATGGCCTGGCTGCGGGCAGCCTTCTCCTCTTCGGTGCCCTTGGGCAGGCCGAAGGCATCCATGATGCGGTTGAAGGCCTCGGTGTCCTCATCGACGAGGTGCAGGGCGCGGCGGACGATATCCTGACCACGGTCTGCCCACTGAGAGAACTCCTCCCAGCGCTCGTCCCATCCACGCTTGTGGGCGGAGAGGTTGGCCACCATCGTGCCCAGGGCAGCTCCGAGAGCACCCATGTAGGCGGCGATCGTGCCACCACCCGGTGCTGGACTCTCGCGGGATGTCTCGTTGGCAAATTCGCTCACCGTGAGATCGACGAGCTTCGCCGTCTTGTTCTCGTCCTCCAGGAGATACTCGATGACCTTCTCTCTCGGGTTGAAGGGCTTGAGGTCCTCCAGACCCATGGAGTGGATGGCGATCTTGATGATGTCCTCCTCGGGGATACCGGTGGAACGCTGCTGCTTGCGCAGGAAATACTCACCAGCCTCGATGAGCACGCGCTTCGGGATGAGACCGACAATCTCCGTACCCGTCACGCGGACGCCACGCTCGGCGGCGGCACGGCAGACCTCGTCGAAGGCCTTGTGGAGCGGGGTGACATTGATGTTGGTCATGTTCATCGAGACCTGTGCGATGCCATACTCGTCGATGAACCATCCGATGGCCTTTGTGGCCTTCAGCGTGCCCGGCTGCATGATGGGTGATCCATTCTCGTAGCGGAGGATCTTGCCCGTGAGGCTACCACCCTCGCGCATGGGGCGTCCCTTCTCGCGCACGTCGAACGCGATGGCGTTAGCGCGGCGGGTGGAGGTGGTGTTGAGGTTATAGTTGACGGCAATCAAGAAGTCGCGTGCGCCGACAGCGGTGCAGCCCGTGCGTGCCACCTTCTCGTCAAAGGGACGGTTGCCCAAGTCGGGACCATCCTCCGTGCCGAGACGCTCGGCGAGCTTCTCATACTCACCACGGCGGCAGACGGCGAGGTTCTTGCGCTCCTCGGTCTGTGCGGCAGCCTCGTAGAGGTAGCAAGGAATCTCCAACTCGTTGGCGAAACGCTCACCCAACTTGCGGGCCAACTCGGCACACTCCTCCAGCGTGATGCCGGCTACAGGTACGAGCGGGCACACGTCGGTGGCACCGAAGCGGGGGTGTGCGCCATGGTGCTGGCGCATATCGATGAGCTGGCCAGCCTTCTTGACTGCACGGAAAGCAGCCTCACAGACGTCCTCGGGCGAGCCGACAAACGTCACCACGGTGCGGTTGGTGGCCTCACCCGGATCGACATCGAGGAGCTTGACGCCCTTGACAGACTCGACCTCGCGGGTAATCTGGTTAATCACGTCCATGTTGCGGCCCTCGGAAAAGTTGGGGACACACTCTACAATTCTTACATCTTTCATGTTCGTCTTGTTTCAGGAGATTGTTTAAAATATGCGACAAAATTACAGTTTTCTTCCGAAACGACCAAATAAATGAGGGAGAAATGTTGGGGACAAGGCAGCAGGGTGCCGTGACGGGGCGGCAAAGGGACTAAAATGGCGGTGGAAATGATGGAAATCGGGAGGAAGATCGCGACGGAAAAGACGGGACAAAAGGATGGAGTCGCTGACGAAAGGATGCGCCCGCCAACGGCCTGTGAGGGCTGATGGCGGGCGCAGCTATGGGGAATCATGCCAGGTCGCCGTCTGGGCGAACCGTAGCTGACTATCAGAAGGTGACGTTCATACCGAGGTTCAGACTGGCATTGGAACTGAGGGGGATAAACTCCTTGCTCGTCTTGCCGAGGATGTGGTCCATGCCGATGAAGAAGTTGAAGCCCTTCGGATGGGCGTTGATGACCCATCCCATGCTGGCCGTGAAGCTATTGACCGAGAAGCTCATGCCGCCATCGAGCCATGACAGCGGGGCTACATTGGCACTCAGGCGTGCGTCGGTCCAGCTATACTTGCCATTGATGCGGGTGGAACTGAGGAAGCCGAACTTCAGCTGGCGGTAGGCCGGGAGCGTGTATTCGCATCCGAAATTCATCGTTGCACCGATACCCGTGCTGCGGCTACCCTTGTCGCCATCACTGGAGAGGTTGGCAAAGTCGGCAATCTGGTCGGCATAGCGGTCGCCCTGCGACTCCAGGCTGTTGTCCTTCGGGTTGCCCATGGCGTCCTCTTTCTTGACAGCCACGTCGTGGAAGCCGTTGAACTCGAAACTCGTCTGGCGATTGACGGCCTGCATGTTGTTGCTCCATCCGATGAAGCCAAGGTCGAGCAGCGCGGCGCTCACCGTCCAGTCGTCGTCGATCTTGTAGGTAGCACCGAAGTCGAAGGCCATACCAAAGCCACCCAGGCCGGCACCATCGACATCCACGTCGTTCACGCGACGGTAGGTGCCCTGTCCATCGACCTTGTATTCTTTCTGCTCCTCTTTATAAGTAAAGCCCTTCATCGACACATTGGCCATCGCTTGTCCCGTCATGGTCCATTTGTCCGGACCGCTGAGGTCGGCACGCAGGTCTTTGATCTCGGCATCGGCACGGGCCACACCGAAAAGCAACTTCATCTTGGCACCGACACGCAGGCGGTCGTCGATCTGGCGCGAATGGCCCAAAGCAAGTTGCACAAACGACTGGGCATGGGCGTGGATGTCGCCGATGTCATAGCTTTGGTTGCCCGTGTTCTTGGCAAAAGCAAAAAGCTCGTAGGGCAGCGACAGACCTACGTTGGTGCGGGCATCGAGCGAGATGGTGTTGTAGCCGCCCCAGGCCTTGAAGCCCGCAGAGAGCAGCGTGATGTCCACATCGGCATTGATGCGATTGTTGCCCGAGGCAAAGCCCTTCAGTGCCTCGCCGTCAGCGATATAAGGATTCATGAAGGTGGTCTTCTTCTTGTCGCTGTCGATGCCATAGCGCGGGTTGTCGAAGAGTACGTCGCCGAGGCCGAAATTGCCCTGGGTGCGCACCTGGATGTTGCCAAGGGCGGGTATCGAGACGTAGTTCTGGTCATTGCCATACGCCGGGTTGAGATTGTGGCGGAAGGTATATCCGTCGATGAAGTAGCCCGTGTTGAGTCCCTGGGCCATCGCGCCGCAGGACAGTGTGGCCAGTGCGGCGACCATCATATATTTCTTGCTTCTATTCATGATGTTGTGTTGGGTCTAAAAGTGGTTATCAGTCCTTGTTTACGATGATCTTGCCGACGAGTCGCACCTTGATGTCGCGCGCCTTCAGCGTGTGGTTGTAGGCGTTGATGGTCTGGCCTACGATACTCTTGGCACCCTCCTCGCCCGAGGCTGCCTCGATGCGGAATGTGAGTCCATCAACGAGAGCCACGCTGCCCGGCTCGCCCTCGGTCAGTCGTATCTTGAGTGGTGTGACGACGGGAGTGTTGCCGTCCTCGGAGGCATTGATGACGTTGGACACTTCTACCTTGATACGGTTCTCGGGGATCGGCTTGCCCTGGACGTCGATGGCCGTGGCTGATACGGTCAGGTAGGCGGGAATCTTGTTCTCTACGTTGGCCGTCAGTTCGATGGCGCTGCCTTCCATGAGGTCGATGTCCTCCAGGTCGTCAGTCCATCCGTCGATGGTGTCGTTATAGACGATGCGCGCGCCCTCGTCGAAGGCGAGCGGCGCCATGATGGAATAGGCAGGCTGGATGGTGTAGCTCTTGCCAAGCTCCATCGTGCCCTCGCGGGAGGCATCGGCACGGGCCTCGGCGGCAAAGCGTACCGTCTTCGGAATGCGACGCATGATGTCGGAGAGTTGGGGAACGGCCACCACCTGGTCGTAGGCGGAGGCATCCACACCCTCAGCATACTTGCAGATGCAGACATGGGTGGAGCCATCCGGACGGATGTAGAACTCGGGGATGCGTACCCTGGCCATTTCCTGGCCGTTTGCATCCTCGGCATAGAGTGTGCCGGAGACAAATCCAGCCACGTCGATGTCGCTTTGAATATTGATGTCGATGAGGGGGTTGAAGAGGTTGACGGACACCTCGCCGTCGGTCAGGAAGTCGGGCACGGAGCCGATGGTGGTGCGTCCCAGGTCGCGGAGTGAGATCTCGGGATCAAACTTACCCGTGGCCTCAAGCACCGTGATGGATCCCATCGACATATTAGCTGAGAGGTAGAGGTCGCCACCGCTCTGGGCATAATCGATCTCGTCGAAAGAGATACCCACATTCAGCACGCCATTGAGGTCCACTTGACCATCCTTGCCATTCTGTCCTGGCGTGAAGCGCAGCTTGTTGTCCGTCGTGGCGGGCTTCTGGAAGTCCAAGGTCTTGACCGCGGCACGGAGCTTGATGTTGGCCGTGCTGCTCACGTTGTGAAATGTCACTACACCCGTGGCCGCATCGTAGTCGGGCTGGGAGGGTGAGCACTGGCGCAGGTCGAGGCGCATATAGGAGGGTACGGTGAGCGTGAGGGTCTTGAAGGTCTTCACCGCACGCTTCAAATCGGCACTGACGGCCACGCTGATCTCCACGTCGGACGACACACTGGCCTCTTTTAATTCGCGGATATCGTTGGAGGCGGCACCGGTGTAGTGGAACTCGGCCAGCTTGCCCTCTGCCGTGACGGGGTTGCTCAGCTTCGCCCTGCGTGCTCCTGCACTCTGGCTCGGCAGCGTGATGTGCAAGCGGAAGTTGTTGTTGACGTTGGCCTTCTCCACCCAGATCTTGTTGATGTAGGGATGGGAGGGCGTGGCCTCGTCGCCGTCTTTGTTGAACATATAGTCGCCATTGGCTGCTATCTTCACAAAGTCGCTGTTGTTTAGTTTCAGCACGTCGTCGAGAATGATGTTCTCCGTGCTGCTCGTTGGCAGCTCCAGGCCCTCGCCGCCCACGCCGATTGTGGAATCGACGCTGGACAAATCGTAGTCGCTGTCGGTACATCCTGTGCCCAACGCCACGATACTGAGGCCCATCAGGCACCCGATCAGTTTTGAGTTGGTGGTGAGTTTCTTCATAAAATTCGTCGTTATTGGTTCTTATTGTTTTAGTATGGTGTTTCGTGGGGGATTAAGAGGTCGAACGTGTCGTCCTTGCCGTTTAGTGGCTTCGAAACTGGCATACAGCTACAAAGTTAAGATTTTTTTGTATAAGGGACAAATTTTTTCAACTCTTTTTGCGTCCCATGCCGAAAGTTTCTTCGCGCGCCCCTATCGGGGTATAGGTATGAAAGGAAGTGCAAGCACTCCCCCACTCCACCGCTTTCGTTGCGCAACGCTGACTTCGGGGCTACGATCATGCAAAATGCCCTGTCGTACAGCAAAGGGGGATCCGTTGCTGCGCGACAGGGCACGAACTGTAGGAATCTACGGGGTGGCTCGTTTTACTGTAGTAGCTCGTAGCCCTTTTTCGTCCACTTCTTCATGTTATCGAGATCGAGGTCGTCACCGCTGAAGTCGTAATCGCTAAATTCAAAAATTTTGTAGTCCAGAAGATGTTCTTTCAATTCTGCATCGGAAAGTAAGTTTATATTTTAACAAATCAAGTCAAGTATAAAACGGGTGTAACTATTGAGAAACAAGGCTTTATAAATCAATGTTTTGCGGTTTATGAAAAAAGTTTTGTTATTTCGCAATAATTACACCCGTTTTGTCGTTATTTTGTTGTTCCTTTGTTGCTCTCAATCTCAGAGCAACAAAAACAACAACAGAGAGCAACAAACCAAAACGACAGCAGTATGGAGAAATCAAAAGAACCAATCAGGCTCAGACAGAGGAAAACGCCCAACGGCTTGACCTCTCTCTACCTTGACATTTATTTGAACGGCAAAAGGTCTTATGAGTATCTGCGCCTCTACCTCGTTCCTGAAAAGACCCGTGAAGACAAGAAGAAGAACAAAGAGACGCTGCAGCTTGCCGAGGCTATCAGGGCGAAGCGTGTTGTCGAACTCAGAAACGGGGAGTTCGGCTTCAAGAGTGATTACGCCGAGGAAACGCTGTTCTTCGACTATTATGAAAAGTTATGTGAGAAGCGTTTTAACTCCCCTGACAACAAATCGAATTGGGGGAACTGGCGGTCATGCCTGAAACATCTTGAAAAGTATGAGCCGAACCGAAAAATCACGTTTGCCGAAATAACGACAGAATGGGTTCAGGGCTTCAAAGAGTATTTAGAGAATGAGGCGTGTGCGTGGGGCAATGACTACCGAGACCGCATCAAAGACCATAAACTTTCAAGAAACTCAAAACTGAGTTATTTCAACAAGCTGCGGGCGTGTCTCAATCAGGCATTTGATGAAAGAATTATCAGGAACAATCCAATGCGTGGCGTTGAGAACTTCAAGGCAGAGGAAGGCACGCGCATGTACCTTACAATAGATGAAGTGAAGAAGCTCGCCGAGACAGAATGTGAATACCCGAAAATCAAACGGGCTTTTCTTTTCTCTTGCCTGACGGGTCTCAGACGGTCAGACATCTTGAAAATGACGTGGGCAGAGGTTCAAGAACAGTCAGGCTTTACCCGCATCATCTTTCGTCAGAAGAAAACGGGCGGTCAGGAATACCTCGACATAACACCTCAGGCGGCTGAACTTATGGGAGAGAGGGGAAAGCCAAACGAACCTGTCTTCACAGACATTCACAGCCCGTCTTGCACGAATGAGGCAATAAAGCGGTGGGTGCTCAGGGCGGGCATAAAGAAAGAGATAACTTTTCATTGCGCCCGTCATACGTTTGCGGTCATGATGCTTGACCTCGGAACGGACATTTACACAGTCTCAAAATTGTTGGGACATCGTGAACTGAACACAACTCAGATATACGCCAAGGTTCTTGACAAGAACAAACAGGCGGCTGTTTCAAACATACCGACAATACTCCCTCCCCTGACTGAAAAGCCTGACGGGGACGAATGACATAGAGCGGCGCAAAGGGTTATTTCTTTCCCTCTGTGCCGCTTTTGTCTTTCTTATATAAAAGTATATCTCCTCGCCCTGTCAAGAGCCATGTGGCTGAAACGCCGTAGTCATTGACAAGGTATGTGAGCCACGCCGCCTGAAAGATGTCCCGTGAGGGGTCTTTCTCTAACGTGTTCATGTTCCAACGGTTTATTTCATGCGCCCGTGTGAACGTCTGTTTTCCCCTGATTATCTTTTCATCTTTGAGATAGCGCAGAGCCTCAAAGAAACGCTTTATTACTTTTTGACTGTCTTCTGTCTGCATTGTTCTTCTGATATTAAGTTAGCGGCTCTGAACCTTTCATTTATTTCTTTCTCACGCTCTGTCAGGCGTTCTTGCCAACGGCTCTCTGCGTCAGGCGTGAACACAGGCTTTCTCCCCTCTTTGACGGCGGTCTCAAACTCTCTGACCTCTTCTCCTGACATATAAGGTATATACTTGTCAAGGTCTAAGAGAGCCTGAATGTGGTTCATCGTCTCACGTTGAAGAGAGAACAGCTTGCCGATTTCAAGCATTTCTCCCGTGCCGAAGAGAAACCAACGGGCGTTTATCTCAGGCAGTTTTTCAAGAACAGTCAGAATTGGCTGCACACCGAAATTCTCGCCTCTCAACATCTTTGACAGATATTGTGGCGACCACCCCATAAGCTCGGCAAACGGTATTTTCTTACCACCTGTCTTATATCTGATTATTTCTTCTAATCTTTCGTTCATATCTTATGACCTCTTTAATATTTTGGTATTTTCTGTTCAACCCCATAGAACTTGACTACACGGCAGCGGCAGAGGCGGCATTGTCTTCCTGACGGGCAACCGCTTTTTTATTCTCGGCGATCTGCTCTTTCAAAAGGTTCATCAGTTCATCAATTTGCCTGTCCTTTGATGCAAGGCTCTGTGCCTGTTGTTGAAGAACAGCCCACACGTCTTTCTGAATTGTCACGCCGTTTTCACTGTTCAGGTTAGTTTCAGGCTCATTCTTGAACATTTCTCCCTCGCCTGTCAAAATCCAAACTTCGTTTATATTTTCATCAAGTCGGCAGAGTTTCTTTGCAAACTTGTCTGATAAAGGCACACGCCCGTTCACAATCTGAGAGAATGAAGACTTTGTGTAACCCATTATCTCAGAGAGTTCTCGGTCGTTCTCTGCTACGCCTTTGTAGAGCAGCCAATTAATGGCTTTTCTTATTCTCTGTATCTCCGTCATACGCTTAATTAAAGTTAAAAATCGCAATTTTCTTTCGGAAAATTCTTCTAAAAGCGAAATTTAGTTTATATTTGCACACAGTTACGGTTAAATAACCGCACAAAGATACGAAATAAGAATTAAAATCGGAAATAAACTGATAAGTAAAATCGAAATTTTAACAAGAATTATGGCAGAAATGATTTTCAAAACGGATTGCCAAAAAGAGCGTGAAGCACGTGACAGGGCAATTTACGATGACTACAACAGCCTGATGGCGGTCAAGGGTCAGAGCAAAATGATGGTCATTCAGCACCTCATGGGCAAGTACAACGTTCACAGCATGGGGACGATTTACGTTATCCTGAAACGTGTTGAAGAAAGCCTGAAAACGGAGGAGGTGTAAGCGTATGGCAAGCAAAGAAGCGAACAAGGCGAAGTATCAGTACAACAAGAAGTACATGGAGGCATATTGGGAACGCCGAGCGCAGCGTGAGAACGGTCAAGTAGAGACCGTGAAGCGGCGTGAGAAGTCTGTGACGCTCTCAACAAACGACAAAGACTTCTTCCCTGAACTCGCCAAAATGGACGTTGAGACCTCAGTCAAACGTGAGGGGCGTTCGGACGCAAAGTACATCAAGGCTCTTGAAGACGCTAACAGAATGTACAGGAGTGAGAACAAACGCCTGATTAGACTTCTGACAAAATATCAGGAGGTAATCAAGCTCGGTTTAACAGCATTAAAGCATAAAGAAGATGAAGAAATCTAAGGTTTTCAAATGGGCGTTGTTAATCGCCCTCGCCACATGGTTCACGTTCTCTTTCATCGTTCTCATCGGCGAGGAAGACCCGAAGAACCCTTTGACCCTCATTCAGTTTTTCTTTATGAAAGCGGGGGCGTTGGCAAGCACACTTGTGACAGGCTTCTGTTTCGCAAGGTTGAATGAAAAGGGGTTCTTGCCTGACCTCTCAAAACTGATTGACGAGGAGGAATAGCGTATGTGTGAAGTATGTCACGGACACCCCAACTGCCCCGTCTGTTCTCCCGAGCCACGAATGGTTGATTGTGCCGCCTGTCAGGGTCAGGGCTATGTATGGTATCGCTACGACCTTGAAGAGAACAGAGAAACAGAAGTGACGGAGAAAGAGTTCAACGCTCTGCCCGCTGACGAGACCGAAGCCATTGAGAAAGGGCTGCGCTATTGCCAGGGCGAAAAAGAAACGTGTTCTGTCTGTGACGGAACGGGCGAGGTTGAAGATTATGAACTTTATGAACCCGAATGGGACGATTGACTTATGAGCGTAACACTTGAAGAAATGAACGAGAAGCTCGACCGTATCGGCGAGTTGGCTCTGATAAGCGCAAAGACGGTTCTTGACCTGAACGAAGCAGCCCTGTTCACGGGTTTCAGCATTGGGCATCTCTATCGCCTGACATCAGGGCGGCAGATACCGCACTTCAAGAAGAACCGCAAACTTTATTTCAAAAAGTCTGACCTTGAAGCATGGATGTGCGACAACAGAGTTCAGACCGAGAAAGAGATAAACTGCAAGGCAGCAACATATTGTTCAACCCACAAAAGATGAAGTCTATGGGAGAGAGAATAAACAGCCACCTGAGGCTTATCCGTGAACGTCTTCTTTCAGGCGGTTCTATAACACCCCTTGAAGCCCTGAGGGACTTTGGCTGTTATCGCCTCGCCTCTCGTATAAGTGACCTCAAAAAAGAGGGTCTGAACATCAAGAAGACAATGGAGAAAAGCGTCAGCCGTGTGACGGGTCTCACGGTCAGATACGCAAGATATTTTTTAAGCCCGAAGAAATGAAGCAACGCCCGAAGCATAAAGAGGGCATAAAATAACAAATAAAATGGAAGAAATCATCGAAGTAAAACAGGCTGATATGCTCCAAGCTCTCAACCGAGCTGACATTGACGCACAGGTTGCCACGGCACACGCCTACCCCCGTGACATCAACAGAGTTTTGAACACCATTGAGACGCTCGCGACTATGGATCAAGAGACCGCCGAAGACTGTTTCTATGTTCTGAGACGCAAAGACAAGGACGGCAACGACAGCGTCATTGAGGGTCTTTCAGTTCGCATGGCTGAGATTATCGCCAATGCATGGACGAACCTCAGGGTCGCGACCCGTATCATCGGCAATGACGGGCGTATGATAACGGCTCAGGCTGTTTGTCACGACCTTGAAACCAACGTTGCGGTCTGCAAAGAGGTCAAGAGAAGTATCGTCACAAAGAAAGGCTACACGTTCAGTCAGGATATGCAAGTTGTGACGGGCAACGCCGCCGCCTCTATCGCCCTGAGAAACGCCGTACTGACGGTTATCCCAAAGGCTGTCACAAAGCGCATCATCAACAACGTGAAAAAGGTTGCGCTCGGTCAGTCTATTGACCTTGAAACAAGCCGTCAGAACGTCATTCAGTATTTCGCCAAATTGGGCGTTAAGGAGGAGCAGCTTTTCTTCTACCTCGGCGTGAAGAGCGTTCAGGAGATTGACAAACAGAAAATCTTCGAACTCAGAGCGACAGCCAACGCAATCAAGGAGGGAACGACAACCGTTGAAGAGTGTTTCGTGAAGCCCGCCATTGAAGCCAAGAAACAGGCTGACGCAGTGAAGAAGACAAACAACGCACAAGACAGAGCCGCTGCCGCTATCGCTCAGGCAACGGGCGCAAAAGCCCCTGAGGGTGTTGACCCTGAGACGGGCGAAATAAAACAGCCCGCTGCCGAGAACTCAAAGAAGACATCAAAGACACCAACTAAAAAATAACAGCATTTATGGAAATCAAGATTGAAAACGCAAAGGCTGCTTTGAAAACAGCCGATAAGAGCGTCAAAAAAGTTCTTCTCGCTCTCTTACCCGAATTGAAAGAGACAGAGGCACAGACAGCCGCAAATCGCCCGATTACAGAACGTGTGAAGACCTTTGAGGACGCTTGCCGTGAGTTGGGAGAAGACAACCATCTCGTAGAGCAGTATCGTGTGATTGATGAAAACGCAGATTTTACAAGTGACGGTCACGACATTTTTACATACTTGAAGCTCCGCATCATCGCCGCCGCCCTGAATGAGGGTTGGGAGCCTCAGTTCATAGAAGACGAGTGGCGTTGGTATCCTTGGTTCACGCTATGGACGGAAGAAGAACTGTCAGAGAAGAGTGACGAGTGGAAAGCCGACCGACACCTCATATCAACAGGCGACTATTCAGGAGACTATGCGGGCTTCGCTTCTGCGCTTTCGGATCGCGCCCCCTCGGGTACGAATGCGCACATCGGTTCTCGCCTTTGCTTTAAGAGCGAAGCTCTCGCCACGTATTGCGGCAAACAATTCATCAGCCTTTGGGCTGACTTCAACCTGATAAAGAAATAACAAGTTAAACCCTCAAAATAACAGCAAAATGAAAGATATTGAAAAAATCATCGCAGACCTCCAAGCATGGGTCGAAGAAGACAAGGAGAACAGAGCAATCGCACTTGTTGCGGTTCAGAAGACAGAAGACAAAGAAGATAGCTACAGCAGCGAGCAGCATACCGTAACTCATGGTGTCATGGGGTATCTCGTTGACGCTTTTCAGAATGTTCTGAATGACAAAGACCCTGAGAACGGCTTGCATAAGGTCTTGAAGCACGCTATACGCCGTGAAGCAATGACGGGTCTCATAAAGATTGCAGACCGTCTGTTGAAGAAGAGCGACAAGAAGTCAGAGAACAGTTCAGAAGAGGGAAAGGAGGCTGACCATGAGTAATCAGGTTATCAGACCGAAAGACCGCACAGAGTGGTTGAAATATCGTGAGAGCGGTATCGGTTCATCAGAGGTTGCAACAATCGTAGGGCTGAACCCATGGGAAACGCCTTATCAGTTATGGAGACGCAAGAAAGGTCTTGACCCCGCAAAACAAGAGAACTTCGCGATGAAAGCGGGTCATTATCTCGAAGACGCAGTTGCTCAGTTCTTCAAAGATGAAACGGGCTGCGAGATAATCAAGCGTTCTGCCATTGATTGGATGATAATCAACACAGAGAAGCCGTATATGCGTGTCAGCCCTGACCGCACGTATTGGCTCAACGGTCTCCCCCACAACGCTCATAACAAGGGTATCTTGGAGTGTAAGACAACACAAATGAGCATTGACCCCGAAGACCTCCCAAAGCACTGGTTCTGTCAGGTTCAGTATCAGCTCGGAGTTGCGGAGCTTCAAGAGGCTTCACTTGCATGGCTTTGTTCAGGGCGTGAGTTCGGCTACAAGAACCTGACCTTTGTTCCTGACTTCTTCAAATGGCTCTGTGAAGAGGTTGACCGCTTTTGGATTGACTACATTCAGGGGGACAAAGAACCTGACCCGCAGAACGCCAAGGACATTCTCTTGAAGTTCAACAAGCACACGGGCGGCAAGGTCATTGAGACAACTGACGAGATTTTTCAGGCTTATTCAGACCTGAAAGACGTGAAGCAGCAGCTCGCAGAACTCTCTGACCGAAAGACCGAGCTTGAAGAGAAGATAAAGCTCGGCTTCGGAGACGCAGAAGCCCTGAGCTACGGCGGCGATACAATCGCGACATGGAAAAGCCCCAAGCCCTCAGAGAAGTTTGACGACAAGGCTTTCAAGGCTGACCACCCCGACCTCTTCAAAGAGTATGCTAAGACGGTTCAGGGCGCAAGGCGTTTTCTCTTGAAGTGATTACAATATAATCGTATAACCGAAACAGACAGATGAACAGAAAGAACAAATAACATATAAAACTCCGCTCATGGGTGAGAGCAGCCGAAAGGTCTCTCAACGCAAGCTGTTATGCGTGGTTAGCCCTGTCAGCGGGGTTTTCTCAGATAGACAAAGATATAAAATGATACAGTTACGTTCAAATCAGGTTGAACCGATAGAAAAGGCTATCAGTTTCTTTCAAGAGAAGAAGCCGAAGCCCTCTTTGATTGTTCTCCCGACAGCATGGGGAAAATCAATTCTGACAGCCTTTGTCGCGAAGAACACGAACGATAAAATGATTGTTCTTCAACCCTCAAAAGAGTTGTTGGAACAGAATTATTTGAAGTATGTGAACCTCTGTGACGGGTTCGCAAATGCGGGTATATACAGCGCAAGTTTCGGGAGCAAGGAAATCGCTCAGATAACCTATGCAACGATAGGTTCAATTAAGACGCTCGGGGCAAAGTTCAAGGCTCTCGGCTTCACAAAAATGCTGATAGACGAGGCTCACCTCTTCCCCCGTGAGGCTGACAGCATGCTCGGCACGTTTCTCAAAGAGAGCGGCATCACTCACGTTCTCGGCATAACGGCGACACCTGTCAAGCTGCAGACGGGCAGAGACCAATTCGGACAGAATTATTCAAAGCTCGTCATGCTGACATCAAGAAGCAAAAAGGGCAATTTCTTCAAAGACATTATCCATGTTGGTCAGGTCTCAGAAATGGTGCGCCTCGGTTTTTGGTCTCCCCTGACTTATGAGGCTTCACAGTTTGACGACAGCCAACTTGTCTTCAACAGTTCAAAAAGCGAGTACACGGAGGACAGCGTTCAAAGGGCTTTTGAAGAGAACGGCGGCACACAGATGATTGTCAACGCTCTTGACGCTCACCCTGAACGGCAGCACATTCTCGCCTTTGCCCCCTCAGTTCAGGACGCTATCAGTCTCTCAGAGCATTATCCGAACTCGGCTGTCATATACGGCGATATGGATAAGCGTGAGAGGGCTTCAATCATTGAACGTTTCAGAAAGGGCGAAATACGGGTCATATTTAACGTGAGAGTGCTTTCAACGGGCTTTGACTATACAGGTATCGACTGCATCGTTTTAGGCGTTTCTACGGCTTCTATCGCCCTCTATTATCAAATCATCGGACGAGCCACCCGTATTGACCCTCAGAAGAAAGACGCTCTGATAGTTGACCTCGGCGGCAACGTTCAGCGTTTCGGGCGTGTTGAAGACCTGACCTTTGAGAAAGGCAGAATGTGGCGTTTGTTCGGTTCAGGCGGGCGGCTGCTCTCAGGCATACCAATCGCAGACATCGGTCAGTACACCCGTGAGGACACTCAGGCTATTGACGCTCAGGCGGCGCAGCCTATTCAGGTTATGCCTTTCGGCAAATATAAGGGGGAAAAGATAAGCAACATACCTCTTGATTACCGCAAATGGATGATACGGGCTTTTGAGTGGAACAGCCGAAACGTGAAACTGAAAAAATCAATCATGGCAACCCTTTAATCAAGACAACATTATGGCAAGACCAAAACGAACAACAGTTGATTATTACCCGCATTATGTGAAATGCGGGCGCACGATCTACATTCTTGAAGCCCGCTTCGGGAATGACGGTTATGCTTTTTGGTTCAAGGTTCTTGAAGTTCTCGGGGAGAGCGAGGGGCATTTCTATGACTGTTCTGTTTCTTCAAATTGGGAGTATCTTCTTGCAAAGACACGGGTCAACGCTCAGACGGCGACAGAAATAATCGGGGTTCTTATCAACCTCGGCAAAATTGACAAAGAGCTATGGGAAAAGAACCGTGTTATTTGGATAGAGAATTTTGTCAACAACCTCACAGAGGTTTACAGAACCCGCCGAACGGAATTGCCTCAAAAGCCTGTTTTCAAAGAAGAAAAACAACAGCCTGAAAAGGTTATCTCCGAGAAAACCCCTGATAAAGAGCCGTTAAAAGAGATAAAACCCGCCAAAGGAGAGAAGAGTAAAGGAGAGGAGAGCAAAGAGAAATATCCTTATCAGGATATAGTCGCCATGTGGAACTCTGTCTGTCTCTCATGCCCAAAGGTTCTCAAAGTCACAGAGGCGAGAAAACAGAAAATGAAGACCCGCTTTCAAGAGTTCGGCGTGAAGCGTGAAGAACTGACAGATTACGTGATGCGCCTCTTTCAGCGTGTTCAGGCTTCTGACTTTCTCACGGGGCGCAGCACTGACAAAATGAGTTGGGTTGCCAATTTTGATTGGGTCTTTGAGAATGAGAAAAACTGGGTCAAGGTCTCTGAGGGCAACTACGACAACAAGAGGGGCGGCGGCTCAAACACGGCACAGAAGCCCGTACAAGCCGCTGACGGCTCTCAGGTTCAGTTGGGCGTTGGAGAATACATAGACGGCTCAGGGCGGCGTACATACGGCACGGGGCGGGCTAATATCCCAATGACGGCAGCACCCCGCCCGTCTGAGCGTTATTCATGGGACGCTGCTTCACATACATGGATTTTGCAATGAAACAGAAGAAAACGGACATCAGCCTTGAAGAAAAGGCAAGGCGGGCGAACGGTCTCAGCCGTTCTTGCACAAAGTGTAATCATTTCCCCTGTTCAGAAGTCTTTTCAAGGCTCTGCAGCGAGGCTTTTGTTGAGGGCTTCAAAAAGGGTTATCAAAAACACAGAAAGGAATTATCAAAATGAAAAGTTATTCAGACTTCGGCATAAATATCCCCTACGGGCGGACATCGGGAAAGGTTAAGACCTATTGCCCGAAATGTCACGACCAAAGGCATGACAGACGCGACAAAAGTCTTTCTGTTGACCTTGACAAAGGTCTTTGGAATTGTCATTATTGCGGTTGGGGCGGGTCTCTTGAAACAAAAGAGCCTTGGGAGCGTGAAGAACGCCCGTGGCATAACTACGCTCCGATAAAGCGTCAGAAGCCTGTCTATAAGAAGCCTCCTCGGCACGCTTTGACGGCTGTCAGCGAGAGAGCCTTGAAGTGGTTTGAGGGAAGAGGAATAAGCGCAGCGACCCTGAACGCTCTGAAAGTCTCAGAGGGCATGGAATGGATGCCGCAGAACAACGCTCAGTCGAACACGGTTCAGTTTAACTACTTCCTGAACGGTCAGCTCGTCAACACGAAATACCGCACGGGCGACAAGAAGTTCAAGCTCGTTTCAGGGGCGCAGCTTATCCCATACAACATTGATGCGATCAAGGGTCAGAAAGAGTGTATCGTGACAGAGGGCGAAATGGACGCTCTCTCATTCTACGAGATTGGCTTTCATAACGTTGTCAGCGTTCCGAACGGGGCTAACGCAAACCTTGAATACCTTGACGATTTCATCGAAGAGTATTTTGACGACAAAGAGACAATCTACATAGCCTCTGACACAGACACAAAGGGCGTTCTCCTGAAAGACGAGCTTTTGAGACGCTTCGGGGCTGAACGCTGCCGCATACTTGACTATGGTCAGGACTGCAAAGACGCTAACGAGGTCTTGATGAAATACGGGGCGGCGGCTCTGAAAAAATGTCTCTCAGAAGCTCCCGAGGTCAAGTTGGAGGGGGTCTTCACGGTCTCTGACTTCGAATCGAACCTTGACGCTCTCTTTGAGCACGGTATGCAGAAAGGCGCAACGATAGGGCTTGAAAACCTTGACCGCCTTATTTCATTTGAGACGAAACGCATCTGTGTCGTGACGGGTATTCCTGGCTCGGGTAAGTCTGAGTTCATTGACCAAATCGCCGAGAGGCTCAACATGCGCTACGGGTGGAAATTCGCATATTTCAGCCCTGAGAACGCCCCGCTCGAATATCACGCTTCAAAACTGATTGAGAAGTTCACGGGACAGCACTTTGACCGTCAACACCTGACGCTCCCCGCTTATCGTCAGATAAAAGAATATCTGAACACGAACTTTTTCTTTATCAGCCCAAAGGAAGATTACAGGCTCGACACAATTCTTGAAAAAGCCCGCTTTCTTGTCAGACGGCGTGGCATAAAATGTCTTGTCATTGACCCGTACAACCGCTTGGAGGACGAGAGTGACGGACACAACGAAACAAAGTACATTTCAAAGCAGCTTGACCGTCTGACGAACTTTGCACAGCGCAATGACGTTATGGTCATTCTCATGGCGCACCCGACAAAACAGTCAAAGAACAAAGACGGGGTTATCGAAGCCCCCACCCTTTATGACATCAGCGGCTCGGCGCACTTCTATAACAAAACAGACTTCGGTATTGTCGTTCACAGAAACAGAATTGACAACACGGTGGAGGTTCACGTTCAAAAGGTGAAATTCAGGCACCTCGGAGAGTGCGGAACGGCTCTCTTCAAATATAACCTGAACAACGGGCGTTACAGCCCATATACGGCGGGGGTTGAACCCGTATGGGACAACTCAAACCATCTTCAAGAGGAAATGAACAGACGGGCAAAAGAGGCGGAGGAAGCAGCGGTCTTTGACTTCACGGCTCAACCGCTTGACGAATGCCCGTTCTGACGAGATATAAGTTTAACCAAAACAGACAGACAAAATGGAAAGTAAGACAGAATTTGAGAGCCTGAAAGACAAACTGAAAAAGTTAAAGGCTCTCGCAGAAAGAGGCTGCGGAGGAGAAGCAGAAAACGCTCAGAGGCTCTTAGAACGTCTCTGTGCCGCTAACGGCATTGACTTGGAACAACTGAACGATGAAGAGAAGAAAAGCAGTTATACGTTCAATATCGGGTGTAATAGCGTATTCAAGACCCTTTTCGCTCAATGTTATTGCAAGGTTACCAACAGTTCGAGAATGAGTTACAGACAAGAAACACGCTCTAAAATCTCTCTTGAACTCACTCAGGTTGACTATGCAGAACTGAAAGGGCTGTTTGAATGGCATAAGGCGAATTTTGAAAAAGAACTTGAAGCCATCAAAGAGACGGTTATTCATGCCTATTGTCAAAAGCACAGACTTTTCCCTGAAAGCTCCTATGAGACCTCAAACGACAAGCCCCTGACAGAAGAGGACTTGGAAATGCTCAGAAAGGTAATGAAAATGGAGGGGCTTCTTAACGACAAGACTTATCAACACTTAATCGAAGAATGATATGGAAAGAAATAAGTTTAACCAAATAAACAGACAAAATGAAAACATTTGTGATTACACTATCAAAGACGTTCCCGAGAACGCACATTCATTCAGGGCGTGAGACTAATTTCGCTCATCTACTCGGCAACGGTTTGAACCTGACAGAAGACGGCTTGAAAATTTGCCGTCACAAAATTCACACGGTCAGGACAAACCTCCCATTATGGGAGAAACGAATTTCTGAAATACAGAGCGGGCAAGCGGTTCTCTCAATCAGAGAATGGACGGGCAGACCATACGGAAGCCCTCAGAAAGAACTCGCACGACTCACAGGTTCTGACGGCGTTGGGGTTCAGGCTCTTAAACTTAAAGACCTTTTTAGTTCGACAGTTATTGACGGAGAAAAGGTTGACTTGCCCGATTTAGCGGCGCATGACGGGCTTTCGTTCTCAGATTGGTATGATTGGTTCAGAAAGGTTGATTTAAGACAGCCAATGGCAATTATTCACTTTACAAAATTCAGATATGGAAAGACAAGTGACAGTAGAAGAAGTGAGAAGTTTTCTCTCGGCTTCTGACAGACAATTTGTGAAAGGCGGCATCAGAGTTTCCCGTGTCCGCTTCAAACGTGATGAAGAGGGCAACTGCACGGACATTCTCCTTGACTACGAACAGACTGTTTCAGAGACAGGGGAAAACAACGCTCAGGAGGGTTCAAAATGACAAAACACAGACTGACCCCGCAGACACGGACAAAAACCCCACAAAGGGTCTCTAACCCTCAGACAAGGGCAAGGGACAACCCTCAGGGAAAAAGACAGAGAGAAGAGAGAAAGCCGTGAACGCAAATGTTCTGAACTTTCTAACGAAATCGGAAGTTAAACCATAAGAATAAAAAGAAAATGAACATCATCAGTAAAGTGACAATCAACGGAAAGATCCAAATCAACGGGCGTTACATCAACCTGACAGGACAGAACGTCAGCATAACAGACAACGGCATTTATGTGAACGGAAAGCCGATTGAAGAGTTTGACGAGAGCCAAGTGCCTGTTCTGAGAATTGAGATAACTGGCAACGTTGAGAGCCTGACAACAGAGAACGGCGAGGTTACCGTGAACGGGCGTGTCGGCACAGTTGTCTCAAAGAACGGCAATGTCAACTGTCAGACGGTTGAGGGCAACGTGGAGAGCAAGAACGGCAATGTCATGTGCGGCAAAATCATGGGAGACTGTGACACAAAGAACGGCAACATCATGCGTGGCTATTAAATCATCATTCAATAACATTTCAAAACAGAAGAAAAATGGCAAATTTCAGCATTAAGGCAAACCTCCTGAAAATAAAGGGGGCTTTTGTGACAAACCTCAAAGGCAAGACAGCCACAAGGCGTTGCCTCGTTATTGACATTGACGAGAGCGGAATGTTTCTCGGCGAGAAAGGTTGTTACCTGAACATGGCGGCGATAGAAATGAATGAGAGCCGCTACGGGGACACTCACGTTGTCAAGGTCTCACTCGCCAAGGACGTTGTTGAGAAAATGACAGAAGAAGAGCGCAAGGCAATCCCTATCCTCGGCGGTATGCACCCGCTTCAATCTCAGGCGCAGCAAATTCAGGGTCAGTTAGACGGGGCTTCTGTATGTGAGAACATGGACGATCTGCCGTTCTGATAATCATCAGGCGGGCGCAGCCTCTTCTGAGACTGACAGAAATTCAAGGGCGGGGAGTTAAATCCCCGTTCTTTTGTCCCAAAAGCCGATTGCGCCCCCACAAAAGACTTTCCAATGACGAGTGATAAATTACAGCAATCAACAAAGAAAAGCCGACAGCGGTCAAATTCGCCAAAATTAACTGACGTGTTCACGACCATTTGTAAGACCGACCTCCATGTTGTGTGTGTCAAAGAGTTCAAGTTTCATCCCGTCAGGAAATGGCGTTTTGATTATGCCATACCTGACCACAAAATCGCCCTTGAAGTTGAGGGCGGCGTGTGGACGGGCGGGCGGCACACCTCTTCTGTCGGCTTTATGAAAGACATGGAGAAATACAATACGGCTACTCTCATGGGGTGGCGGGTGTTCAGAACAACGCCTGACGAGCTGTACCGCTTGAAGACCCTGAACTTGCTCAAAACGGCAATTTCAGGCGTTTTTGACCCCGAAAAGGCTTGATTTTGGGCTTTATGTGATTATATTATAATCATTTTGAGTATTTTTGCAAACGGATAAGGTATAATAATTCAAACAGATAAAGACATGAAAACAGAAACTGTAAAACTTTCTCAGGTTCAAGTGAATGAGGCGAACCCGAGAACTATCACAAATGAGAAGTTTCAGAAACTTGTCAACAGCGTTCTTGCACTCCCGAAAATGCTTGAACTCAGACCGATTGTCGTTGACAACATGATGGTTGCCCTCGGCGGCAATATGCGTTTCAGGGCTTTGACCGCCATTTCTGACCTCTCAGAAGACGAGCTGAAAAGCCGCCTTTTCTCTATCAATGACGTGAAGAAGAAGACAGAGGGCGAACAGCAAGCCCTCCTGACACATTGGCTGCGGTGGCGTGACAGCCCGACCGCAATCATCATCAAGGCTTCCGAGCTGTCAGACGCAGAGCAGCGTGAGTTCATCATCAAGGACAACATCGGCTACGGAGAATGGGACACGGACAGCCTGACCGCACAATGGGACAATGAAGAGTTGGTGGATTGGGGCATTGAGTTCCCTGACGCTGAAAACGCCCTGAACGCTCAGAACGGAAGCGGCTCAGGTTCAGAGAAGCAGAACAGCGCACCCGAAAGCAGCCTCTTTGACCGATTCATCGTACCGCCTTTCTCAATTCTTGATACCCGCAAGGGATATTGGCAAGACAGAAAGAAGAAGTGGTATGACATCATCGGCGATATGGGCGAGAGCCGTAACGACACTCTTGTCACGTCTCTTGAAATCAAGTACAAAGACCTCTATCAAAGAACCCGTGAACACAGAAAAGAACTCGGCATTTCTTTCAAAGAGTACATCGACAAGTACGTCAGCCAAGAAGACCTTGAAAAAGAACAGGCGAAAATCGTTGCTCAGGGCGTTTCAATTCTTGACCCCGTTATGGCTGAAATCGTCTGCCGTTGGTTCGGTCAGGAGAACGGCAAAGCCTTTGACTGTTTTGCGGGCGATAGCGTCTTCGGCTTTGTGGCTGCTTATCTCGGCAATGACTTCACGGGCGTTGAACTGAGAGAGAAACAGGCGGCTTTGAACAACGAGCGTGTGGAGGGAATGAACGCCCGCTACATCTGCGATGACGGTCAGAACGTGGCGCAGCACATTGAGCCTGAGAGCCAAGACCTCCTCTTTTCTTGCCCGCCTTACTTTGACCTTGAAAAGTATTCAGACCTCCCGAATGATGCATCAAATCAGGGGTCATACGAGGATTTCATCAAGATATTGGAGAACGCTTTCACGGGGGCTGTTTCTTGTCTGAAAGAAAACCGCTTCGCCGCTATCTGTGTCGGAGACGTGAGAGACAAGAACACGGGCTTTTATTATGACTTCTGCGGCGATATAAAGCGCATATTCAAGCAGAACGGAATGCGCCTCTATAATGAGATTATCTTGGTCGAACAGACCGCTTCAACGGCTCTGAGGGCTTCACGTTACATGGATAGCCGCAAGGTAGCCAAGACGCATCAGCACCTCTTGGTCTTCTTCAAGGGCGACCCGAAGAAAATCAAGAAAGAGTTCCCGAAGATTGAGTACACGGAAGAAGACCTGTCAAAGACCGATTCAGGCGAGACGGGTTCAGAGAGTGAAACAGAGTAAACAGAAACGCCATGCAAGCAAAGATTTGGAATTTCTCTCAGTGGATAAAAGAGACCGACCCGAAGCGTCTCAGGGACATTTTCGATGAAGCCCTGAAAAAGTCAGGATTCAACGTTCTCTGCTTCACTGACCACCATTTTCAGCCTCAGGGTTACACCGCCCTGTGGCTTCTGACAGAAAGCCATTTCGCCGTTCACACTTTCCCTGAGTTTGAAAAGTCGTATATCGAGCTTTCAAGTTGTAACTTGGAATTCTATCAAGAGTTCCTAAAACTGACAAAAGAACTATGAGTGCAGCACAAGATAAGAGACAAAGACAGATGAAGCTCGCCCGCCTTGAAATCGTGGCGCAGCTCTTCAAGCGTGGTTACAGCCGCCGCAAGATACGGGAAGAGGTCAAGAACCGTCTTGACCTGAAAAGCTATTCCCTCGGCACGGTTCAGAGTGACGTTCAGACCTTGTTGGCTGAATGGCGTGAAGACCGTATCGAAAACACCGATGATTTGGTGCAGCTTGAACTTGAACGCATTGACGATGCGGTGCGTGAGTTGTGGGAACAGTGGGAGAAGTCAAAGACAGACTACAACAAGACACAACGCAAGCAGAAAGGCTCTCCCTCCCGTGACAGCGAGACGGGTCAGACCTCAATCAAGACGTATCAGACAGAGCGAACGGAAACAGAGGTTATCTGCCTTGGCGATGCTTCTTATATCGCCGAGATACGAAAGCAGCTTGAAGAACGCCGCAAGCTCCTCGGCTTGTACGCCCCTGAAAAGAAAGACATCAACGCCAACGGCTCATTTGCCGCCTATCTCATTGAGAGCGGCATGATAGATGAAGCCGAGCAAGAGGCGGGAGAGGTCAAGGAAGACGAATAAGCCCGATTGCGGCTCTCTGTCGGCGTAAGTATTCTGAGTGGTTCACTTATCCCATTCAAAAGCGTACCGCCGACATACTCAAAATTCGGAGAAAATAACTATGGCAAAGAAACAACGGAAAGAAATAATCAAGAAACTCAGTTTTGAGGTCATAAACTCATGGCGGGCAGATTGGAATAAATTTGTCCGTGAAGCCTTTGGCGTGAACCTTGACCCCGAGCAGCAAGAAATTCTGTCAAGCGTTCAACACAACAGGCGCACGTCCGTTGCCTCAGGCACAGCCCGTGGCAAAGACTTTGTCGCCGCTTGTGCCGCCATATCGTTTCTTTATCTCACGCCCCGTTGGAGGCGTACAAAGAACGGGGGCGCAGAATTGGTTGAGAACACGAAAGTGGCTCTGACAGCCCCGACCGACCGTCAGGTAAAGAACATCATGATGCCTGAGATTAGCCGCCTTTATAACAGAGCAAAGGCAAGAGGCATACAACTGCCAGGGCGTTTGAACGCTTATGACATCAGAACAGAAAGCGATGAATGGTTTCTGACGGGCTTCAAGGCTGACGAAAACAACCATGAAGCGTGGTCAGGTTTTCACGCCGTTCATACAATGTTTGTCGTTACCGAGGCAACGGGTATCGGCGATGATACGTTTGGGGCTATTGAGGGTAACTTGCAAGGCGACTCACGCATCTTGATTGTCTTCAACCCCAACACAACAGTCGGCTACGCTGCCCGCTCTCAGAAAGGAGACCGTTGGCACAAATACCGCCTGAACAGTCTGACAGCCCCGAACATCGTTCAGAAAAAGACCGTCATTGCGGGTCAGGTTGACTATGAGTGGGTTCAAGACAAGTTGGCGAACTGGTGTACTGAAATCAGAGAAGAAGAAGCCACGGCAGAGTTTGACGATTTTCAGTTTGAGGGCAAGTGGTATCGCCCCGAAGACCTTTTCAGAAAGAAAGTCTTGGGCAAGTTCCCCAAAGTGGGCGAAGACGTTCTTATCCCTGAACAGTGGTTGGAAATCGCACATCAGCGTTGGAAAGAGGCTCACGGGCGGCAACCCGTCACAACAGAGCCACGGATCATGGGCGTTGACGTTGCGGGCATGGGACGAGACTGCACTTGCTTTGTTGAGCGTCAGGGCTGTTGGGCTTCTGAGTTCAAGACACACAACAGCGGCGGCTCGGCTGACCACATGAAAATTGCGGGGGCTATCACAGACCGCCGCCGACATGAGATTGAAATGTACGTCAGCATTGACACAATCGGCGAGGGTGCGGGCGTGTTCTCCCGTTGTATTGAGAATGAACGGCGTGAGAACTCTCATTACATCATCAGTTGCAAATACTCAGAGGGGGCGAAAGGCTTCAACGGCAAGAACCTGACCGACACAACGGGTCAGTATGAGTTCCTGAACATGAGGGCGTACCTCTTTTGGGCTGTGCGTGATTGGCTGAACCCGAAGAACGAGACGGGTGCCATGCTGCCGCCTGACCCTCAGTTTGATGAAGAGGCGACAGAAATAAAATGGTCTTTCAGGTCAGACGGGCGCATATACATTGAGCCGAAAGAAGACATCAAGAAGAGGCTCGGACGAAGCCCCGATAAGTTTGACGCTTTCGCGAACACGTTCTATCCGCTCAGAGGAAGCCGCCGCATTGACCTGAGCCGTATCGCTCGCATGGTACACAGATAATTCAAGTTTAACAAATAAATCATCAAAGAAAATGACTATCGAAGAAATCCTTGCCTCACTCAGGACAGAGGCTCAGAAAATAGCCTTTTTGAAAGAGAAGACTATCAACGTCCCATTGTGGCGTGGTCGCTTTGGTCTCATTCAAGAATTTGACCCGACAAAGCACCCTGTTATGAACAAAGCCAAATACCCTGATATTGTCACGGACAGCGGCATTCAGGAGGTAACCCGTGTGACGTGTGACTTGCAGCGGCTCGCCGTGAAGCGCATGACAGAACTTGTTACGGGCATACCCGTGAAGCGTGTTTACAGCCCTGAGAATGACCGTCAGAAAGAAGTGGCGAACTATCTTGAAAAGATATTTGACAAGAACCGCATTGACAGCGTGAACATCGAACGCTGCAACATGCTCTTTGCGGGCTGTGAAGTTATGACGCTATGGTACGCCGTTGAACAGAAGCACACGACCTACGGTTTCTCTTCAAACCTGAAATTCCGCTGCCGCAACTTCTCCCCTATGCTCGGCGATGACCTTTACCCGCTCTTTGATGAATACGGCGACATGATAGCCATGTCTGTGGCTTACACCCGTAAGAGCGGCAAGAAGACCGTTCAGTACTTTGACTGCTATACTGCGACACGCCACATCAAATGGTCAACAGAGAGCGGCGAATGGGCTGTCATTGAAGATGAAGAGATAACTTTGTTAAAGATACCGTGCATCTATATGTGGAGACCGACCCCGATATGGGAGGACACCTCAAAGACCGTCTATGAGATTGAATGGTCGCTGTCAAGAAACGGCAATTATCTCCGTGAGAACTCAAAGCCTATCTTCGTTGTTCTCGCCGATGATATTATTCAGTTCGGCGATGAGAAAAGTTCAAATGAAGAGGCGAAGAGTGTCATGCAATATCCGAAAGGCTCAACGGCTCAATACGTCACATGGCAACAGGCGACAGAAAGCCTGAAATACCATGTCGACACCCTGAGAAACCTTTTCTTCACTCAGCTGCAGTTGCCTGATTGGTCATACGAGAAGATGTCGCAGCAAGCCCTCTCAGGTGAGAGCCGCAAGCAAATGTTCATTGATGCGCAGCTCAAAGTCAAGGACGAAAGCGGTCGTTTGATTGAGTTCTTTGACCGTGAAATAAATGTCGTTAAAGCGTTCTTGAAGATAGCTCTTGGGGAGGCTTATGCCGCCGACATTGACGCTCTCCCCGTTGAGACCGTTGTCACGCCTTTCGCTATCACAGACAAACAAGACTTGGCGAACTACCTCATGTCTGTGAACGGCGGCGAGCCTATCATGTCACAACGTGAGAGCATTGAACGTCTCGGCGAGAGTGACGATGTGGACACCACCCTGAAAGAAATTCAGGATCAGAAGACGGTGGACGTGTTTGAACCGACAGAATAACGTGATAGCATGGCACCAACAAGAAGACCACCGAACAGAAAGAAGCCTGAGCAGCCGAAATACCGCTGCCGTGACTGCCGTCACAGTTATGATTGGCACAGCAAGGCTCTTGACGGTCATTTGATTTTGTGCCGCTGCCCTCATGATGAAAAGACAGAACACGGGCGGTGGTGCAAATTTCTGAATGACCCTCAATGTGATAAATTTATTCTGAGAGACAATGGCACTCAATAAATACGACAAACAGCATCTGCGCAACCTGACAGCCTACGAGCGTCAGGTTGACGCTATATACAGGGCGGCGGTCAAGGAAGCCGCTGCCCTTGGGCTTTCTATCCGTGATTTAGACCCGACACGGCTCTTTTCTTTCTCTGACTATCCAATTACACGCAAAAGGCTCGAAAGTCTCTTAGAGAGCCTAAAAAGCGGGTTGTCGGCTGTCATAGTGAACGGCGTGAACCATGAATGGACGCTCGCCAACAACAAGAACAACGAGCTGTGCCGTCAGGTCTTCGGCGATAACGTGGGCAAGCTCTCAAACGCCCAATATCGCCGATACTTCAAGAACAACGAAGAAGCCCGTGACGCATTTCTCGCACGCAAGGTTCAGGGCTTGAATCTCTCTGACAGAGTTTGGAAATATACAAATCAGTTCAAAGAGGAAATCGAACTCGGGCTTGACATCGGTCTGAGAAGCGGCAAGGCGGCTGAACGTCTTCAAAAAGACTTGCAACTGTTTCTTCAACACCCTGACATGCTCTTTCGCCGTGTCAGAGACGAACACGGGCAGTTGGTCTTGTCAAAGCGTGCGGCTGCTTACCACCCTGGGCGTGGCGTGTACCGAAGCTCATATAAGAACGCCCGCCGCCTCGCAGCCACAGAGACGAACATCGCATATCGGTCGGCTGACTTTGCCCGTTGGCAAGACCTTGACTTTGTTGTCGGCATTCGTGTTGTTGTGAGCAATAACCACACACTTTTAGGGGCTGACGGGAAGCCGCACAAGTTTACAGACATCTGCGATGAACTGAGCGCACCCGTGGGCAGTAAGGCTGTCAAGGGTCAGGGCTGTTACCCAAAGGACTTCAAGTTCACGGGGTGGCACCCTCATTGCCGCTGTCACGCTGAAACAATTTTGAAGACAGAGGAAGAAATGATGCGTGACAACGAAAGGCTGCTCAAAGGCGAAGAACCTCTGAAAGAAAGCGTGAACACGGTCACGGGCGTACCTCAGGAGTTCAAAGATTGGCTAAAAGACAATAAAGAGAGGGCGAAAAGAAGTACGTCTGTGCCTTATTTCATCAGCGACAACGAGAAATACTTGCCAAAGGGTTACAAGAACTTGTACGCCCTGAAAACGCCGTATGAAACTTATGCTGAATATGAAGCCGCCATGAGATATAACAAGAAGCACGCTGACTTCACGCCTGAGGTCTTGAAGAACATCAGAGAGTTAGACCAAACTCTCCCCGTGATGCAAGGCAAGATAATGAATTTCACAGAGGCTGACGAGTTGAAAGGCAACCCGCATTTTTCTGATCCTGACGCAAAGGCGGAGGGGTATTTTATTAACTGTCAGACTTGCACAATGACTTATGAGTTAAGGCGCAGAGGTTTCCCAGTTGAAGCCTTACCGAATAAGAACGATGAATTTTATAAAGTTTGGTGTCCGAAGAATAATCTGACATGGAACGACCGCTTTCTCAACCCTGACGGCTCACGCCCAATAAAGACCCGCCCGTCCGTGTTGCGTGACACGATAACCGCCAAGGTTGGCTTTATTGAAGACGCAACAAAAGAGACGGGGCGTTACGAGCTTTATCTGAAATGGAAATCTGTGCGAGGGCGTGACGGAGGAGCGCACGTTATGATTGTTGAAAGGCAGAAAGACGGCAATCTTTTATGGTTTGACCCTCAGTCAGGGAAACACGGCTCTTCAAAAACGTTCAACGGGTTTATGAAGAGTGCCGTCCCCGTAAAGTTAAGCGTTCTGAGAATTGACGATAAAATCATTAACCCCAAATTCTCAGAACGTTTCAAAAAGGCTTCAAAGTAATTCTAATGCCTCTTCTCCATAAACTGTTTCAACGGTCTTCCCGTCAAAAAGATAAATCACGGGAAGACCAGTTGGAACGGCTTCCCCGTTTTCATCAACATATCCCACAGCGAAAGCGTCTTTCCCTCTTCGCTTTCCAATAAATCCGACACTATTCCATCCTTCTTTGTCGGCTTTCTCTTGAATGATTTTTGGTATTTTCATACGTTTTCTCTGATTAAACACGGGTTTTCTCGTAGAATATCCCGTTATAAGTTATTTTTCTCGAATTTGACGCACACGGGCTTTGGTTTTCTCTTTGGTGTAATTATTCACTTAGAAAATTATCGCCCGACAGAGAGCCGCAATCGTCTTTTAACCCTAAAATCGAAACTAAGTTCTGATTTTGTCAGGTTACGGAGCAAAGATAAGCCCTTTTACTGAGATAACGGCAAAAAGCCCGATTTATTGTCTCGGAGGTCAAAAACGGGCGTTCAGGCTGCAAGTACAGTTACGCTTAAGCCTGAAACAATCCCGATTTGCCCGTTTTTAGCCCCGCTGACGGCTTTTCTCTTGTCATTAGTGTAATTTATCATCTGACGGAGTAAAACACGCTGTACGGGCTTTATTTTGTCTTTTCGTGTGAAGCGGCTCACGGGTCACGGTTGTTTTCGCCCCCGTGTATGGGTTGCCGTCTGAAACGCCGATGTTCCAAAGGCGGCTGACCTTGCACCCGATTTGTTCAGGGCTGAAACGCTCATAGATAGCCGAGAGAGACGTGAAGAAGAAGTCCCGTTCCCCCGTCTGTTCGGGCGGCTCTTTGAATGTCACTCGGTAGATGAACCCGCAGCGGGCTTTGTCTTTCTCTTCTCCGCCTGTTGTCTGTCTGTTGTCTGTCATTTGTTTTTCGTTTTGCTCGCCTGACTGTCTGAGGCGAAAATTTAACTTCAATTCAAGAGGGCGAAATCGCAGAGTACGTTAGTACTTTTTCTCTCCTTTTCTCTGCTCTCCTTTATACGTGCGCAGGTAGCGCATTTTCTCGCAGAAAACTTGTGTTTTCTCAGAGATAACCACCCGTTATCTACGAGAAAATTAAAATTTTTAACAAAAAAATTACTTTTCCCCGAAAAGAGTTTTGAGTGAATAGAACGGCGAGAAGCGTTTGATGCGTGAGGCGGCTTCTTGACCCCATATCGCTGCTATGAGACGGATAGCGTCCACGTCCCCGTCAAAGGCGATGAAACTCTCATAATTGTTGAACTCGTAGCAGTAAACCTCCTGAGGGTCACACTCTGTTCTTATGCGGTTCTGAATGTCATGTATGTGGGCGAACATCTTGTTAATGCCGTCCTGAGTGCCGTAGCCCCCACCGCCGAAAGAAACAAGCCGCTCGTTGGGTTTCAGCCTGATAGACTTCTGACCCTGTTCAAACTGTTCTTTTGAGAAAGCGTAGAAACAGCGATATTTCTTAGCGTCTGTCTTGTCACGCTCTTCACACAACTCATGGTAGCGTTTCAGGGTCTTTGCGTTCTTATAGACCAACATGCCGTCATTGTCCCAATCCTGACGAACTTCAAATTTCTCTGTACTCATAATATAAACTTTGTTTTGATTGATTTATTGCCTTTCGACTTATGAAGCCCGCCAGGGGCTTTCTGTGGCTCTCTGACGGGCTTTTGTTGTTCATGCTTATAACTTTCGCAGAATGTCATTGAAAGCCTTTTCTGCGGTCTCTTTCACGCCTTTAGGGTCTCCGTAGAACTTCTGAGCGGCTTGAAGAATTATCAACATCGCCCGTCCGAGGGCTGTCATGATGACTGACGGGTCGTTTGTTCTCGCTTGAAGAACTTTCAGAACCTCTTGATACAGGTTCTCTTGATTGCTGTTCATTGTTGCCATTGTGTCTTTGATTTATTTGTTTAACTTTACTCGGTTCATCAACTGTCCTGAGAGTTCATGCAGCTCACGGCTTCTTTCAGGTGTGAGTTCACGGGCGTGAGCCGTTATCGCCTGAGTGAGCTTCCAAAGAGTTGCGCCGCCCTGAACGCCGTCCTCTGGGTCGTTGCGCATCAATATCTTTTCGACCTCCTTGCTCTCTTGTTTCAGAAGACCGCCGCTGCTTGTCAGGCGTTTCAGTTCGTGTTCGAAGTCAACATCAATCTCCGAAGCCCCCTGTATCTCAATCGCCTTTTGCATGAGGTTGTCCTTGCTGAACAGACCCTTTGTGAGGTCTTTGACAGCCGAGACGGTTGTCTTCGTGTCGAGTTCATAGGTCTTGTTGGATAGCTGCAGATTGTCAGGCAGCTTTGAACCCAAGTGAACTTGCTTCATAACGCTCTCCCTGACCATACCGTTAAGGCAAGCCCCGTTCAGGAGAAAGGCTCTCATATCAACAGCCCCGTCCCCGTAGTCAGAGGTTGAGAAGCGTGCGCCCGCAAAGATTGTAACAGTTCCGTTCTTCACGGTCGGTATCTCAATCGGTGTCGGAAGAATTGTCTCCGCCCATACCTTTGTGTCGTTCATATAAGCGTCAGAAATGACTGCGCCCTGACCCGCTGCCTCCTGAACAAACGCCGTGAGAATTTCAACTGAGTTCAGGCGGCGATAACTGTCAGAGAGAACGCCTCTCACTTGCTGCCCTACGGTTCTGACAAGAACACGGCTGCGCTGCGTCCAATCGCTGTGTTGGTTCAGAAGATGTGCAGCGAGGGCTATTGCCCAGGGCTCGCCGCTTGCAAGCCCTCTGAGATAACGCTGCGGTATGCCCATGCGCTCGGCGAGCTGTCCGATTGCGTTGTCGTGGAGAGAAAACTGACCGTCAGGCATGTTCATCGTCAGAGGCTGTGAACTTATCTCTTCAACCTCTGTGAAGCCGTCTGTCGGCTGACCGCCCGAGAACGTGATAACGGGCGTGTGGCTCTTCGCTTTCAGGTTCACGCCGATAGGTGCGATATAATCCTGAGCGATTTTGCCCTCATTGATAAGGCGTTCCATTGTAGCCTTAACACCCGCTGCCTTGCCGTCTATCATTCTGTGAACTTTGTTCATTACTACCTCGTTCAAACCTTTCTGTAAGTCTGTTGTTGCTGTCATAATTTTGAAAATTTATATGGTTATTGAATATTCGATAAAAACTTCTCTGCCTCTTCAAAGAGTTCATCAGGGGTCAGGCTCTCAGAGCTTGGCTCGAAGCCTGAGAGGTAAGCCGCCTCTATGATCGTGCTTCTTTCACTCATTGCGCTGCCCTCCCCTGTTTGAGTTCATCACAAATGGCGATACGGCGTCCCGCTCTTATCAGTCTCGGCAGATATGTGTCAAGGGCGTGATACGGGAAGCCCGCTTGACGGTCGCCCGCCTTGTCTCTTGTCAGGGTTATGCCGAGTATGCGTGATGCGCTCTCTGCGTCTTCCTGATAACTCTCATAGAAATCCCCGCATCTGAATAACAGCAGAGTGTCGGGGTGCATCTCTTTCAGTTCTGTGAACTGTTTCTTTTTTGCTTCTGTCATAATTTTGACCTCCTGTTTCTGATTATTTGTAGTAGAAAGAAAACTTGATACCTCTGCGGAGCTTGCAGACACAAACATCGTCCATGCATGCAAATGCTCTCTTCAAGAGTTTGTTCAGCATCTCAACGCCGATGAGGGCTATCGCTCCCGCAACGCCTACGAGCTTATGAACCTTGCGTCCCTGAGCGTCAACGCCGCTTACCTTGATGCGGAAGTTTCTGTTGATGTCCTTTGAACTGTAAGCGAGACCGTTCTTGTTATTGTTTGTTGAGACCTTAATCATTTTTCTTTCAATTTGAGTGTTAAACTTATGTTTGAATGTGATTACCTTGAAATCACGTTGCAAAGATAAGTGAAGTATTTTGGAAATAACAAACTTTTCTCCGAGTATTTTTAACCGAACGGATAAATTTAACCTTTATTAAGAGTAATCACCCTAAACCCGCCCCTATATAGAAAAATTCCATATAACCAAACATTTTGTGATTATTATGTAATCATTTCGAGAAAATATCGTATCTTTGTCGCAGTTTACCGTACAGTTAAATATTTCATAATTATGAGAAAAGCAATTTTAGATGCGCTGAAAGCCAAATTTCAGGGGGTCAGCGAATCAGTCTTGAACAGGATTGCGGACAAACTCTGCAAGACTGTCACAACCGCTGAACAGGTTCAAACCGCCGTTGACGGGGTGACAATTCAGCAAGTAATCGAGGGCTATGCCGATAGCCGAGCAACAGAGGCTTCACAGACCGCCGTTCACACTTACGAACAGAAATACGGTCTCAAAGACGGCGCAAAGATTGAACAGCCCTCAGGGGGCGGCGGCTCAGGTCAGGGCGGCGCACCCGTTCAAACACCACAAGGAGGGGGTACAGACCCCGTGCTGCTTCAAACGCTTCAATCGCTTCAAGAGAGCAACAAAAAGTTGTCTGAGCGTCTTGACCGTATGGACAGCGAGCGTACAACCTCATCACGCAAACAGCAACTTTCAGGCATTATCGCCAAGTTGCCTGAGAACCTCAAAAAGGCATACGAGCGAACACCCGTTGACGGCTTGACCGATGAAGAGTTCAACACTCTCATCGGAGAGGTCACAACAGAGGTGGACGGCATTGTTCAGGCGACACAACAGAAAGGGGCTATCTTCGGTCGTCCGTCAGCCACGGGCGGCTCAGGTTCTCAGGGCGGAGAACTGACCCAAGAGCAAAAGGACGCTATCGCACATCGTGATAACAAGCCCGCCTCAGGTGGTCAGCCGTTCTAATGTTTAACAATCAAAACAACAAAGAAAAATGGGCATGCAAGTAAACAGACGTAAGGACGTGAGAACACCCCGTGTCCTTATGCACCGTATCGCTGACATCAGAGGCGGCGTATCTGTCAAGGCTTCTGAGCTTGGTGGCGATTTCCTCTATGAGGGAGCTGTCCTGAGCGCAGCCGATGAAAAGGGTCTTTGTCACGTTGTGAAAATCGCTCAGGTTGTTGCAGAGGTCGGAGCGTCCGACAAGACAATCAAAGTGAAGAAAGGTCACAACTTCGCAAAGGGCGATTTCATTATGACAAAGGTCGGTGGCGTGGCTTATGACATCACAGCCATTGACACAGAGGGCAGCAAGACCTTTGACACAATCACAGTCAGCACCACCCTCGGTGCAATCTCAAAGGACGGTTTCATCATTGAGGCAAAAGCGGAGTCAACCGCCACAACCTCAGAACTGAAATACGTTCCTCAGTCAATCAACGGAACGGGCAAGCCGTTTACGCCGAAGTCAAACCTTGACACGGACGCTTGGCTTTTCGCCGTGACAAAGGGCAAGCCGCTTCCCGATTTCATCATGGCGTACCTCAAAGGTATCGTCAATTATTAATCGTTAAAAGTTCATCATTTATATGGCAACAGTAGTAAACACTCTCATTCAGGGTCTTACCGAGCAGATGGTTCAGTCACGTGTGGACTCGGCTGACGCATCGGGCTTTCTGTTCGGAACTTATTTCCCCGTGAAGAGAGTTCAGGGCTTTCAATGGAAAACCTTAACAAATCAGCTTGCTAAGAAGAACGTAGCAGCCGATCTCCACACCGATAACGGCTCTATTCTCCGCAAGCAGCGTCCTATCTATGAGAGCGCAAGAGGAGATATTCCTTTCATCAGCATTTCCCGTGAGATGAAACGCAATGAAATTAAAGAGTATCAGACCGCTCTCGCTTTCGCTCAGGATGAAGACGCAACAAAGCTCGTTCAGTATTGGGGCAATGACGTTGATTTCTGTTTCAACGGCGTTCAGTCAGAGTTGGAGTACATCGCATGGAAGCTCGCTTCCCGTGCGGGTCAGTTGGCTTTCACAACAACGACCAACGCAACATACGCCAATGAGTTCGACTTGGATTATGACGTTGACCCCGAGGCAAAGGTCAAGACTTCTTCCGATTGGGCAAACGCTGCTTCGGCTGACATTCTCGGCGATTTCCGCACAGAGATTAAGAAAGCCAAGGCAAGAGGTCTGAACCCGAAGTTCGCCTTTGTCAACCTTGACGAGTTCTATAAGATTGCTTCGTCTGAGCAGATTATCAAGGCTTGTGCGTCATTCGCTTCAAACGCTCTGAATATCTCTCAGACCCCTGACCTTACCACAGTCAACTCAATGCTCGCCCGCCAAACATGGCTCAACGGTATTCAGTTGAAAGTCATTGACCAAACCATTACCCGTGAGTTCACTGACGGCTCTCAGGAATCAGGCAACCCATTTGAGGACTGCCGTTGCGTTCTCTCAGAAACAGAACGTCTTGGCACCACTCAGTATGACATCCTGACTGAGAACGAGAACCTGATTTTGCGTGCAGAGCGTGCTCATACTATCATCAAGAAGTACGGCACAATCGAACCGAAGTCAGAGGTTACAATCGGTCAGGCTGACGCTGTGCCTGTCTTTGACACGGCTTACCGCAACGTCTATATGAGAACAGACGGTAAGGATTGGGAATAAACATTTAACTGAGGCATAATATGGCAGCAACAGTTCTTGAAGCATTAAAAAGCATTACCGCTTACCCCGTTCCGCTTCGCACCCTCGTAGAGACTGCGGAGCGGCGGGGTCTTTCGCTTTCAGATGAAGCCACGCAAGAGACGCTGAAAGGCAAGGCGTTCAACCTCTCAAAGGCTGACACGCTTCTGTGGCTCTCTCTCGCCCCGAATGTTACTCAGGGCGGGCAATCATACTCTTTCACAGATGAACAGCGCACAGAGTTCAAAAACAGAGCCTATAAACTGTTCAATGAGTTTGAGGACGAGGCGGTAAAGCCCAAACCTATATACGGATATAAAGGTTCGCGATTATGATAATAACCAACGGAACAATCGAAGTGAAGAGAAAGACGGCGGGCGGCATTGACCCTGAAACGGGTTTCCCCGTCAAGTCTTCTGAGGTCTCTTGGGGTAACCCGATAGACTGTCAGTACACGGCAAACAAGTACAACAAGCTCGGCAAGGTCAATGGGGAACACTTCACGGTGGCGCAGTATTCAATTCTGATTGAAGAACAGCCGCTCGGGGAGTTTGACCAAATCAGGCTTACAGACAGTTTGACGGGAAAGAGCCTCGGGGAGTTTTCTGTCATTCAGGTTGAGCCGTTGGAAGCCGTCTGCGAATTGAGAATAATGGTCTAACGGCGATTGCGGCTCTATGTCGGCTTTACTTTTTCTGTGCTTATAATCACACCATGAAAAAGAGTAAACGCCACATACGTCAAATTCGCCAAAAATAACTCAGAAACTATGCCAATAAGACAACTTACCCCTATGTCTGAGATTGACCGATACACAGAACAGGAGTTGAAAAGGCTTCAAACGGTTCTGATAAGGTCTTTACAGTATTGCGGGGAACAAGTTCTGAATAAAGCCCGTTCGACCAATTCATATAAAGACCAAACGGGCAACCTGAGAAGTTCACTCGGCTATGTCGTTGCCGTGGACGGACGGGTTGTTTATCAGTCAGACTTTCAGACCGTGAAACAGGGGCGGGACGGTTCAGAGAAAGGCGCAGCGTTCGCGAAGAAACTTGTCAGGCGTTTCCCTCACGGGGTCTGCCTGATAGTTGTTGCGGGAATGGAATACGCCGCTCACGTCAAGAACAAAGGCTACGATGTGCTTGACAGTTCAGAACTGCTTGCAGACAGAATTGTGCCGAGTATGCTGAAACAGCTTGGCTTCACTTAACATTAACAAGAGACAATGGCAAAGACATCAAAACAAGTTCAAGGGGACGTGTACAGACTTCTGAAAGACAGCACCCTTTATTCGATGATTTCAGGTGAGGTTTACAGACAAGGCTACCGCCCTCGCGACAGCCGCCTTGAAGACGCTGTGGTTATATTCACAGCGGGTCTTCCCGACCAAATTCAGACAGGCGTGGTTACGGTTCACATCTATTGCCCTGACATTGACCCCTACGGGAACGGCGTACTCGTTGAGGACGGTCAGCGCACAGAAGAACTTGAAGCCCTTGCGCAGCGTTGGGTTGACAGTCTCACGGCTGAGGTCTCTTGTTATAAGTTCAAGTTGCAGCAGACGATCTGCACAGACTATGCCGAAGACATCAATCAGCATTTTGTCGTTGTCTGTCTGAAATATAAGTATTTCGGCTCTGACGATGAAACGCTGAATATCCCTCAGGCGGCTGTTATTATTACCGAGGACGGCGATTTGCCGATAACGCAGCCTGTCATAAAGAAAAAGAATGTTTAACAATTAAATTAAAAGATTATGTCACAACTTTCATGGGGTAAGTGCACCATTGAGAAAGCTACCTCAACAAAAGGCACTCCCGCCGAGCAGTGGACAGCTATCGACACCCCTAAAGAGGATACAACGAAGCTGACCCCAACAGCGGGAACAGAGAAGACCGCCACAGAAGAGGGCGGCGATTTGGTCGATTCAAGAACTGGCAAGAATACTTATCAGTTCGAGTTCGATTTGTTTGTCAAGAAAGGCGGCACACGCCCGTTTGAAGACGTTGACGGCGTTATTGCGGGAGAATGGGGGTTTCGTCTCACGCCTGAGGACGAAGAGACCGAGGGCTTTCAGATTGACCGCTCAACAGTTCGTTGCGAGGAGAGTTATTCAACCGCTGACGGTAAGATGCTTCACTACGTTGTCAAGGTTCTCAAACCCGCAACAGGCAAGAGCGTGAAGCCGTACACAAAGACAAACCCCGCTTGACTGATGGGCGTAAGGTTCTCAACCAACGGAGCTTTGCGACTTACAAACGGAGGTTCGTTTCGGTTCAATAACCTGAATGTTCATCTGCACTGAGGGAGCGTGGCGGTCAGGCACAACCGCCCCTCCCTCTTCAAGGGTCAGAGGTCACAAAAGAAAGACGCTCACGGCGGTTCGTTGCCGCCATGACCCACTTATACATCATTAAAAGTTTTATCATCATGGCAGAAGAAAAGACTATCGAACAGAAAGCCGCCGAGACCATTCTTCAAACACCCGTTGAAGTCAAGGTCGGCAGCAAAACTTATATGACAGCCCCGCCAAGCACAGCAACGCTTATTCTCGCATCAGAGGCTGTTTCACGTTTGCCACACGTTGTTCTTGACCCGAAGAACGTTGTGGAAGAAAGCCTGTCAATCGCAAAAGATTGTCGGGCTTTAGGCGATATTGTCGCGATATTCATTCTCGGTGCCAAGAACCTGAAAGAGAAAGTCAAGGTTCAGAAGAGCCGAGAGAAACGCTATCTGTGGGGGCTGTTCAAGCGTCAGGTCGTTGAAGAGGTCGAAGAGGTCATAGACCGCAAGGCAGAACTCGCCCAAGAACTTCTTGAAGAACTCACGCCCGTTGAACTTTATGACCTCACGGTTACGGTTCTCCAAAGAATGAACCTGACCGATTTTTTCGGTCTTACCACTTTCCTGATAGAAATAAATCTGATGCGGCAGACGAAAGTGGAAACAGAAGCGACAGCCCCTGGGCAATAATCGCCGCAACGGTCAAGGCTTACGGGCTGACCTTTGAAGAGGTTCTGTACAACATGAGTTATCCCAACCTGATATTGTACAACGCCGTTCTGCCGTCTTATAACACAAAAGACAAGTCAGACGGCTCAGGCTCAGGACAAGAGGTAATCAAGGCTGACGACCCGAGAAATAAAGAACGAGTTAAACAATTCTTTGACAGTATCGAATAAATGGAGAACGAGAACGGAAAACTTTTTTACGGAACGGGGCTTGACAACAGTCAGCTCCGTGTTGGTGCTGCGGAAGCGAAGAGACTTCTTCACGGCATTGGTAGCACGGCTTCAAGTGAGGGCGACAAGATAGACGACTCAATGAAGAAAATCGGGAAAGCCGTTGCGGGTGTCTTTGCCGTTTCTCAAATCAAAGAGTTCGTTTCTCAGGTCGCAAACGTCAGAGGTCAGTTTCAGCAGCTTGAAATGGCTTTCAAGACCATGCTCGGCTCTGCTGAAAAGGCTGACGCACTCATGCAGCAGCTTATCAAGACAGCCGCCACAACGCCATTTGGAATGACTGACGTTGCTCAGGGCGCGAAACAACTTCTCGCCTACGGCGTTCAGGCTGACAAAGTGAATGAGACCTTAATCAGGCTCGGAGACATTGCGGCGGGTCTCTCAATTCCTCTGAATGATTTGGCTTACCTCTATGGCACAACCATGGTTCAGGGACGTTTGTACACGCAAGACCTGAACCAATTCTTGGGACGTGGTATTCCTCTGACAGATGAACTTGCCAAGCAGTTCGGCGTTGCCAAAGATAAGGTCAAAGACCTTGTTACTGAGGGCAAGGTCGGCTTCCCTGAGGTTGAAAAGGCGATCATCGCCATGACCTCTGAGGGCGGCAAGTTCGGCGGTCTTATGGAAGCTCAGAGCCACACGATAACAGGTCAGATTTCAAACATCAAAGACAGTATCGAACAAATGTTCAATGAGCTTGGCAAGAAGTCTGAGGGCGTTATCTCTGACGTTCTGAGCCTGACATCAAAAGCCATTGACAACTGGGAGAATATCGGCAAGGTTCTTCTTGTCGTTATCAGCACATACGGGGCTTATAAAGCCGCCGTTATCGCTGTTGCAGCCGCTCATAAAATGGCGGCTATATGGGGAGAGGTTTCAGCCTTTCTTTCTCTGACAAAGAGTATAACGTCAGCCAAGGACGCAATGCTTCTTCTTAGCATGGCAACAAAGGCAAACCCAATAGGGCTTGTTTTAGGCGTTGTCGCCGCCGCTGCAACCGCTTTCGGTCTGTTCTCAGACAATACAAGCAAAGCTGCTGAAATGACAAGCAAATACGGCGAGAAAGCGACCACAGCCATAACCCGTGTTCAAAGCCTTTCAACAGCCCTGAACGGTCTCACTGCGGGCAGCTCAACCCACAAAAAGGTTATGGACGAGCTAAACGGTATTCTTGAAGACTACGGCGTTCAGGCTGTCAAAGAGGGCGACAGCATTGATACCGTGAACGAAAAGCGTACTCAGGCTATTGAACTAATCAAGCAAGAAGCCATTGAGCGTCAACGCCTGAACGACATTGCCTCGGGCAATGACACATATGCCAAGGCTCTTTCTGACGCTCAGAATGAAATGTTTCAGAAACTTCAAGGGGCTGAGACAGGCGGTACGTTTGCGGGTTTTGTTTGGTCTTCTGACAATGAAGAGATACAAGAAAACGCTGCCGCCATTTCAACCATTATCGCTCAACAGGTCGAACAGAACATCAACCTGATAGCAGGCAAGACGGGCGAAGAATACGAAAAGGGTCTGAATAAGATTTATGCCAATATTCAAGACAAGATGCGTGCTATCGGCATAAGTGAGAAGACAATCGCCAAGGCTTGGTGGGATGACGGCTTTTTCACAAAGACCAACATCGTACAAAATTATATAAACGGCGTTCAGTCAGCAGTAGAGGAACACGACCGTTACACAACAGCCGTGAACAAATCTGCCGCCGCTGAACAAGCCGCTGCCGACAGTTCAATGACATTTGCCGACAAGGTTTCAGCCGTTGAGAGAAGCCTACAAAAGCCAACGGACGGCGTTCATCAGTTGTATGAGAATATCAAACAACTCATGTCGCAATATTCTGAGAATACTATCGGCTTTACAATCAAGTTCAGCGGCGAAGTTCCCGCTTGGATGGATAAAATGGGTATTGATGAACTGACACGCCTCGCGAAGCGTTTCGCCTCTATTGGGTCTTCACTGAAAGACGGTCAGGTGGCTTTAGTAAACGGCAAGGCTTACACAAAGCAACAAGCCTTACAGCGCAGCGCAGAATACGCTCAGGCTGCTGAGAATAAACAGACCGCCGCCGACAATAAGAAGAAACAAAATGAAGCGGCAGCAGAAGAAGCAAAGAAACACGCCAAAGAACGGGCGAGAAAATCCGCACAAGCCGCTGAGGACAGAAAGCGGGAGCGTGAACAGATTGCCGAGGAAACGGCTGAGAGAAACAACCAAATCGCCGAATACGGGCAGTCTGTCATTGAACAGACTGAGAAAACCGAGCTTGACATCAGACAGGCTAAGATAGAACTCATGGAAGAGGGTTATCAGAAACAAAAGGCGCAGCTCGACCTGAACTATGACCGCCTTATTTCTGAGAACAAAGAACGTGAGCGACAGATGCTTGAAGCCCTTGCCGACAAAATGGTTCTTCAATGGGAGAACAAACACCCCAAGGCAAAGAACTCTGAGAAACAGGCTTACCGCAGCTCTCTTCTGAGTGAAGACAGCGACACCCGCCTGACACGTCAAGACCTGACAACAGAACAACGGGCGCAGCTCGAATCATACGAGAAAATAGCCGCCGACACCCGTGTCAAAGGCAATAAAGAGGCTCTGAACACCATGCTGCAAGACAGCCTGACATACGAGCAGCAGCGGGTCAAGATTGCCGAAGAATATCAGAATAAAATCGAAGCCCTCTATGAGCATGACAAAGACGGGAAACGTGTCAAAGATGAAAACGGAAATGACAAGTGGAACGAGGGTGTCACTCAGGGGAACTTCGATGAACTGAATTATCAGCAAGAACAGGCTCTGAACGCCATTGACGAACAGTTTGCGCAGCGTGAAGAGACATACAAAGCATGGTGCAACGAAATCGCCAATCTGACCCTTGAACAACTTCAAGCCCTCTTGGATAAAGCCGAGGAGGAGTTGAAAAAGGTTGAGCAAGACAAGAAGAACGGCACAGCCACTTCACAGCAAGTTGCCGTTGCCCGTGCAAAGGTCACAACCGCCAAGAATAATGTCGCTCAGGCAAAGGCGAAAGCCGACCTGAACCCTGACAAACGTTCAATCAAACAATGGCAAGACCTCTACAAGACCTTGAATGAGGTAAACAAGACATTTGAAGAGATTGGCGACACAATCGGCGGCGTTGCGGGAGACATCATCAAGACGGCGGGGCAAATATCAACCTCTGCCCTTACGATGATAAACGGCATAATGCAGTTGACACAGAACGCATCTACGGGCGTTCAGGCAACAGCGACAGCCTCCTCAAAAGCAATTCAGACGGTTGAAAAGGCTTCTGTCATTCTGACAATTATTTCAGCCGCCTTGCAGATAGCAACGCAGATCGTGAACCTCTTCAATAATGACGACAAGAAGCAAGAGGAAATTGAGGCTCTTCAAAACCGCATTGACCAACTGCAATGGGAGCTTGACAACGCCGACATCGTGCGCATACAAGAGAAGAGCGGAAAGGCTATTGACCTTGTGAAAGCGAAGCTGAAAGAGACACGGGACGAAATGTTGAAAGACATTGAGACCCTGACAGGCTTTGAAGCAATGTGGGCAAGGCTCACGCTGAAAGTCTCACGCAACGATGAACTGTTGAAACAGTCAGCCGAGAAGATTGCAAAGGCTTACGCCAATGTCGCTTACACGGCTGACAAGGCTCTCGGCGGCAAGAAGTACAGTGAAGCCCAACAGCAGCTTGAAAACATCGCACAGCAGCAGTTGCTCATTCAAGAACAGATAGACACAGAGAACAGCAAAAAGAAGACTGACCAAGGCAAGATTGCCGATTGGGAGCAGAAGATTGAAGAACTGGGCGCAAAGGCGATTTCAATCATAAATGAAATGGTTGAAGACATCATGGGCGGTACAAGTTCTGACATCGCAGAACAACTCTCTGACGCTTTCTTTGAAGCCTTTCAGAACGGCGAGGACTACGCAAAGGCGTGGGGCGATAAGGTCAACGAGATAATCGGCGACATAACAAAACGCCTTTTGGTTCAGAAGTTCTTGGAAGAACCCCTCGGAGAGGTCTTTGACAAGTACAAGGCTCAGTGGTTCAAGGACGGCAAGTTCATGGGCATTGACGCTGTTCTGAACAGTCTCTCGGGCTTGACAAATGACCTGAACCAAGTCGGCACAGATTGGATAACGATTTGGGAGGCTCTCCCTCAACAAATCAAAGACATGATTACAGCCGCACAAGACTCAACCCGTGAGACCTCTTCAAGTGGTATCGCCAACGCCTCTCAGGACAGCGTGGACGAGCTGAACGGACGAGCCACGGCTATTCAGGGTCATACCTATTCAATCAGTGAGAACACAAAATTGCTGCTGAATACGGCGAACCTGATTTTGCAATCAGTCTTGAACATTGAGAGCAACACAGACGGGCTTTCAGACCGTGTGGCGGGCGTTGAGAGCAGCGTGAAAGAGATTAAGGACACAGTAAACGACATCGCCCTCAAAGGCATAAAGATAAAATGACATGAAAGAAGTTATCAGACAGATTTACACACAGGCAAAGCTCCTCGGGGCTTGCCCGTTGTTCAAGGGGACAGAACAGACTGTCGAGGATATTGTCAGGCTGTTTGAAAGCCCTCAGGGTATAGAGTTTTGCATGAAGAACCATTTCCCCAATATGGCGACTTTCAGGCTCTTCAAGCCTCACGGGGTTGAGAAGTACAGCATCTACATTGATGCGGGAACGCTGACCCTGAAAGACCCCTCACGGGCTGTCCTGATAGGAAGAACCTCTGCGACCGTCTTCTGTTCAAAGACAGAACGGCACGAAATCATTCTTCTTCACGGGGCGAAAGCGATAGTGAATGCAAACAAATGGGCTGTTGCCCATGTTCAATCAGAACAGGGCTGCAGCGTCATAAAAAACACCTCTGACAATGCGATTATAATATGATTAACAGACTTTTCATAGACGGTAACGATGCATACTTGCAGTATGGCGTGTATGTGACGAGCGGCGGGTTCAATGAACTTGTCGCCTTTCCGCCGTTGAAGTCTGTTGACAGTAACGATTGGCAAGAGGAAGACGGCGTGGAGGCAGACCTTTCAGCCCCTGTTCTCAACACCCGTGAAATTCAGGTCAAGTTCGCTTTTAGCGGGCTTTTCAGCCGTTTCTGCGCTTTCATTGAACTGTTGTCTGACGGTGCTTACCATGAGTTCTATTGCGCCCACATACAGCGCACGTTCACGCTCAGAATGACACAGCAGCCGAACCTTGACGTGGCGAGAATGTTAGGCACGGTAACGATCAAGTTCTCTGACGATTTCCCGATGAAAGGCTATAAGTACAAAGCCCCCGTGAGTGAGGTCACGCCGTCAGACGATTATTCGCTTGACAATACGCCATTGACAGATTACGGATGTCGGGTTCTGAAAGGTTCTCTGTCTGAGGTTATGAAGACCGCACAAGTGAAACAGAACCTTTTGCGGAATATCAAGACGAAGACGGGTGCCATATATGACGGGAAGCGGGTCACGTTCAAGACAAAGGACGTGAAGTTGTATTGCCTCATGCGGGCTGAGAGCCTGACAGAGTTGTGGCGTAACTATGACGCTCTTCTCCACGACCTCATTCAACCCGAGGAAAGGCTTCTGACGGTCAGAGAACTTGAACAGGATTTCCCGTGTTACTACAAGTCTTGTCAGGTCTCAGACTTCTTCCCTGACGGCAAAATTTGGTTGGAGTTCACTCTGACCCTGACTTTCACGGGGTCTTTCAGGCTTGACGACAACGATTTTATCCTTGCAACGGAAGACGGTATCATCGTGTTCACAGAAGACGGCGAGAACGCAATAGAAATGTTGCCTGACAGTTTCTCTGCCCGTTCTATGCAATTGGTAAATGACCGTTCTCACATACGTTTCATCAACAATGGCAATATAAGGTTCAACAACTAAAAAATAAAAGACAGATGAAGAAAATAAAAATTTCGGAGTTGCCCCTGTATCAGTCTTTGAAAGGGCTGTTTGTCATGGGAACGGACGTGAATAACAGAAGCGTCAAGGTAAATTTGGAGTTCATTGAGAGCGAGACCACAAAAGCCGTCAAAGACGCTGACACAGCAACGGCTGCTGCAGCAAAGGCTGCGGGGCTTGCAGATGAAGCGACAAAAACCGCAAACGCTGCCGCTCAGAGAGCGGACACGGCTCAGGCTCAGGCGGCAAAGGCGGCAAAGGCTGCGTCTGATGCGGCACAGTCAGCATTGAGCGCAAAAACTCAGGCTGACGATGCTGCAAAGGCGGCTCAGGACGCTGCCGAAGCTGCTCAGGCAGCAAAGACTGCGGCAGACGAAGCAACAACCCTGACAAAAGCCGCCACAGAAGCCTCAGAGAAAGCCACAGCCGCTGCAAAGTCAGCAACCGATAAAGTGCTTGACACGCTCGGAAAGATTGTTCCTACGGGCTTGTTTGTTGAGAGCGTTCCCCGCCTGACCCTCGGCAATGTCAACCCCGTTTACCTGAAAGCCGTTTTAAGCCCCGACACGGCTCTGAAAAACCTGATTTATATCAGTGACAACCGAGCTGTCGAAGTCGGCTTAGACGGGCGCATTTCAATCTTAAATAAGGGCGTGAGCCGTGTTCACATTATCCCCACATGTAACACAGCCCTTGCCCGCACCGTTCTGATTGAGGTGGGCGAACCGACCCTGAGGCTTGTCACAACACGCCGACAGATGCGTTTCACACAGTCAGGGGCTTTGCGTATGAATTAACAGAATGTCGAACCCGTTAAACAATGAAGAAACATGGGAAAGAAAGGTTACATCAGTGAATTTATGGGCGGCGGTCGAATTGTCTCTCACGGCAAAATCGCTGACCTCTCAAAGGGCTTCAAGCTCCCGAGTGGAAACCCGTTCTCGGTCTATGTCAGACCGAAGTACAGCGTATCAACTCTTGACACGGTTCTGACCGTGCGCTGCTCTCAGGACGAGAGCCTGACAGAAGCCCCCGTGCCGTTCAATGATTGGTCGCCGTTGGCTATCTCTGAGATTGCCCCGAACTCAGAACTGTTGAAGACAAATGACGTTTATTGGGGCAGCGGTTCTTATTAGGGGGAGGACACGCCATGATAGTGTCGCTGTTCATCAGTGTTGCTCGGCGCATCAGGACATGGACAGCCGCCCGCCGCAACAAGAGAAAAGACCTCAGAATGAACACAGCGTCCTCGGTTCGGTTCATCAACAAAGGCAATAAATCGTATTTCAAATTCTTAAATTAAAAGTTATGGCATTAACAACAGAACAAGAAGAGAAAGTCGCTCAGATAATTGAGGCTTTCGAGAATGGTAAGCGTTTGTCTGACCTCCCTAACGTGTCAGGCACAAACCCTTATAACCTCTTTTGTGAGGTTCTTGACGAAGACGGCGAGAGCAAGAAAGCAGCCCTCGCAACTCTTCTTCCTTACACAGAAGAACAGAGTTCTTACGGCGTTCAGTTTGACACGGCTGTTTCAACACCGACTTGCACCCGTGTCGGCTCTTCTGACCTCCACAAAAGCTGCCCCGTTCAGAACCGTATGCGTGGCTGTCTGCTTGACGATGATGGCAACGTGGTTGAATACCTTGACCCTCGCGATTGGACGGGTCAGGTGCGTGACGGTTCACGAGGTCAGGTCATGGTGGAGATTCCTCTTCACTACCGCAAGTTTGAGACTGACGGCACAAAACTGACCGTCCGCATTTCTGAACTTCCTCTCCCTGGCTATCATCAGGTGCCAAAGTGTTATGTGTCGGCTTACGAGGCTTCCCTTGACCGCTCAAACAATAAGTTGGCTTCCGTCTGCAACGCCACAGAACAGTACAGAGGCGGTAACAATAACGCCAATTATGACGGCACATACCGCTCATTCTTGAACCGTCCCGTTACAGCAATCAGCCGCACGAATTTCAGGAACTACGCCCGCAAGCGCAAGTCAGGCAGCACCGAGTGGAACTGTATGACTTATGACATGCAGAAGACCCTCTATTGGCTCTTTGTCATTGAGTACGCCACACTTAACTCTCAGGCGGCTTACAACGCTTCGCCGACCGCTGAGGGCTTTCATCAGGGCGGCTTGGGTGACGGCGTGACAACATTCAGCGGCAACGATTGGAACACGTTCAACGGTTGTTACCCGTTTGTACCTTGCGGTATCTCTGACAGCCTCGGAAACAGAACGGGCGTTGTGGATTACACGGTCAACAATGAGGCTGAGAGCAACCCGATAACAAAGACATTCCAAGTTCCCCGTTACAGAGGCGTTGAGAACCCATTTGGGCATATTTGGCAGTGGACGGACGGCATTAACGTGCGTATCAGCCCGAACGCTGACAAGGGCGGAGACGGTCTTTCAAAGGTCTTTGTTTGCTCTGACCCCGCAAAGTTCAACGACAGCAATTATGAGGGTTCTTCTCATGTTGGCAATGAAGCCCGTACAGAAGGCTATGTGAAAGAGGTCATTTTCGGAGAGGGTGGCGAGATTATGCCAAAGACAGTCGGCGGCGGTTCTACCACTTATTTCTGTGACTATCATTACACAAACATTCCAACGACTGAAACACTCCGTGGGGTTCTGTTCGGCGGTAATGCGAATTACGGCTCGCTTGCGGGCTTCGCTTGTGCGCGCTCGTCTGACGCCCCCTCGTATACGGCTGCGCACTTCGGTTCTCGCCTTTGCTTTTTCCCCGCAACAGCGTAACACGCCCCTCGTTCATCGTTTAACCCTTTAACTCAATCAAGAGACAATGGAAGAAAATAAGAAGCCCGATGACGGTTCACTTGCCTTTCTGAACATACCCCGTGACGAAAGCAACCGTTCTTTCAACTGTGACGAGACAACCCAATCAAAGTTGGTCAACACCTCATTTTGGGTCTGTGACTTCATAGAGGACGTGCCGACAAGGTTCAGCAAGACGAAAGGGACAAAAGGTCAGACGCTTGTCAAGATTAAGCCCGATAAGAACAGCCCTGAGGCAGACGCTAAGAAGTTCTTCACGGGTTCAGCAGACATTCTCTATGTTTGTCAGGAAATCAAGAAGCGCAACGCCTTTCCCCGCCGTGTCACGTTGAGAGGAAACGGAAACCGTTATTGGTTTGAATAAAGAGACATAAAAATATTAAGGTTGGTCGCTCCCGTGGGGTTCTGTTCAGCGGTAATGCGAATAACAGCTCGAATGCGGGCTTCGCTTATGCGAACTCGAATAACACCCCCTCGAATACGAATACGAACATCGGTTCTCACCTATGCTTTTTGAATATTTTCATCAGGTGTCAAAGCCTGAAAAAGATATTAAGGGCGGCAACCGTACCTCTTGGTAAAAAACTTCTGAAAACTGAAATGTGTCGGTAGGAACGCCTGTTGTATGGGCTACCGAAGACTCAAAATAAGAAAGCAAAGAAACATGAAGCGTATTGACAACTTATACGACAAGATAATCTCGTTAAAAAACCTCCGCCTCGCCGATGAAAATGCGAGACGGGGGAAGACGAACACATACGGGGTCAAGGTTCACGACAAGAACCGAGAACAGAATTTGTTGGCTTTACATGAAGCCTTGCTGACAAAGACGTTCAAGACCTCTCCGTATGACGTGTTCACGATCTACGAGCCGAAAGAAAGAATTATTTATCGTCTTCCGTACTATCCTGACCGTATCGTCCACCATGCTGTCATGAACGTTCTTGAACCCATTTGGGTGCGGCTCTTCACTTATAACACGTATTCTTGCATTAAGGGTCGTGGTATTGAGGGCTGCGCCCGTAGGGTTGACAAGATAATCAAGAGTTTTGAGGGCAAGCCTCTCTTCTGTCTGAAAATTGACATCAAGAAGTGCTACCCCTCCATGCGTCACAGGGTTCTGAAACGGCTCATACGCCGAAAGATTAAAGACAAAGACCTTTTGTGGCTTCTTGATGAAATCATAGACAGCACATCAATGGATGATGCGGGCAGACCGCTAACAGAGGCTGACAAGGCTCAAAGCGACCCAGAGGACGCTCACGGGCTTCCGATAGGCAATTATCTGAGCCAATACCTCGCAAACCTCTGTTTCTGTTATTTCATGCACTGGGTAAATGAACAGCTTGCAGAACTTGTGAAAAAGGCTCTGAGGCTGACAGTAAAGCCCCATATTGAATGTACTGAATACGCTGACGATATAACGTTCTATGCGGAAAGCAAAGCCGTTCTGCATGAGGTTCTGAAACTCATTCGGGTTCAACTTGAAGACGGTCTGTCCTTGAAGATAAAAGGCAACTATCAGATATTCCCCGTAGCGAAGAACCGTTATGACAGACACGGGCGTGCGCTTGATTATGTCGGTTACAAGTTCTTCCGAGAACAGAAGTTGATGCGCAAGTCAATAAAACAGAATTTCTGCCGTGAAGCCGCCCGCCTGAACAAACGGGAGAAGCCGTTAAGCCAAAAGGCTTACAAACAGGCTGTTTGCCCGTGGTTGGGTTGGGCGAAACACAGCAATTCAAGACATCTTTTGAAAACAATTATTAAACAGAAGTATTATGGCATTCTATGACAACAAGCCCTCCAAGTTGGAGGCAGTGGGTAACGGTTATTACTTGTACCGTTGGAATATTCAGGAGGTAAAGCCTGAGAGCGTTGAAAAGACCTCAGAAGAGGGCGCAGAGGCTCAGGCAGAGAAAGCCCCTCAGTTCTCATGTGAAGAGGTCTCAGTGTGGGAACCGCTGACCTCAAACAAAATCACAGAGGCGGTAATTACCTCAAAGTGGGACGCTAACTACGAGCAGAAACTTGTCAACGAGTACAACGCCGCACAGCTTGGTTTATACGGCGCAAAGACATCTGACGAGGCGAAAGCCCACATTAAGGCTTACACAGATTATCTTACAGAGCGTGCCGCCCTGAAAACTCAGGTAGATGCGGACTGCGCCGAGTTCGGTATTCTCTAACTCTCTGTTTCAGGAGTGAGGGGCGGGCGGTTCAGACTGTCAGCCTCTCTACTCTTTGAAAAATGGCGGTAACTCATTCTAAAGCCCCACAAAGCGTTTTTAAGTGATTACCTTATAAACATACCACAGAGAAAAGTAAACGCCGTGTGCGTCAAATTCGCAAAAAATAACTCTCAAATGAAACGACAATGATAATTTACAACGACAAAGGCAAAAAGCTCCTTGAAATTGAGGTTGACGATAACAGTTATCGCCACAGAGTTATCATGGGCGATTATAACCTCACGCTTTATTACAGCCTCGCAGAACACATTGAGTTGCCCGTGGGCTGTTATTGTGACTATCAGGGAGAACGCTTCACGCTTGAACGCCCTGAGGCTTTCAAGATGAAACACAGCCGCAGTTTTGAATACACCGTGACAATGGAGAGCAGTCAGGCAAAGGCGAAGATTTGGAAGTTCAGAAACCCCGTTGACGGGCGACTGAAATTCAGCCTGACCGCCAAGCCCCATGAGCACCTCCAAATGTTCGTTGACAACATGAACCGCCGTGACACGGGTTGGTCGGTCGGCTCTTGTGTGTCAGGCGATGAAGTCTGCATATCGTACAGCCACGCTTTCTGTTATGAGGCGTTGGAACAAATGGCTTCAACCCTGAACACGGAATTTGAGTTTAACGGCAAGACCGTCTCGCTCCGCAAAGTTGAATATAACAAGAACAACCCGCTGTCGCTCTCATACGGGCGGGGTAACGGCTTCAAGCCCAATGTGGGGCGTTCTAACTATGGGGAAACGCCGCCGACTGAAATTCTCTACGTTCAGGGCGGTTCAGACAATATAGACCCGAGCAAATACGGAAGCTCAGAACTTCTTTTGCCGAAGTCTCAGTCAATAGGCTTTGACGGCGTTTACTTTGAAGACGAAGAGGGCTTCAACGCTGACAACGCCCGTTACTATATGACTGACGATTTGGGGTTCTCAATCAGAAGAAAGGACAAAGACCTGACAAGCCTCGCCGAGAGCAGTCTTGACTGTTCAGACATCTACCCGAAGCGTGTCGGCGAAATCTCTTCTGTCGTGTGTGTTGACAAAGACAAGAACTTTTACGACATCATAGACAACTCAATCCCTGAGAACCTTGACTACGAGAAATGCCTGATAGACGGCGAGACCATGACAGTTATCTTTCAGACGGGCATGTTGGCGGGTAAAGAGTTTGAAGTGAAATACTACCACAACTCAATTCTGAACCCTGACGGCTCTTTGAAGAAAGCCGCCCGCCGCTTTGAGATAACGCCGCAAGAGATTGACGGGCAGACCATGCCGAATGAAACCTTTTGCCCCCGTGCTAACGAGAAATACGCTGTATTCAAGTGTATGTTGCCTGACGCTTATATCTGCGACAACGCCACAAAGTCAGGGGCTTCATGGGATATGTTCCGTCAAGCCGTGAAAAGTCTCTTTGACAACGAGGAGACAAAGTTCACGTTCACGGGAGACCTTGACGGCATTTGGGCAAAGAAAGATTGGCTGAACATAGGCGGGCGCATCAAGCTCGGCGGGTATATAAAGTTCTCCGATGAACGCTTTCAGAAAGACGGCGTTCTCGTCCGCATCACGGGCATTAAAGATTATATCAACAAGCCGCACAGCCCCTCTCTTGAACTGTCAAACGAGACGAAAAGCGCATCTTTCTCTTCAAAGTTGAAGCAGCTTGAAAGCGAGGAGGTGGTCATTGAAGACAACCACCGTGAGGCTATTCAATTCACAAAGAGACGGTTCAGGGACGCAAAAGAGACAATGAGCATGTTGGAGGCTTCGCTACTTGAAAACTTCACTCAGAGCATAAGCCCTATCGCCATACAGACTATGCAGATGCTTGTCGGCGATGAAAGTCTTCAATTCCGTTTCGTCTCTTCAAAGACAAACCCGACACAGGTCAGCCACACGATAAACTACGATCAGGAGACAAAGACCCTGAAAGCGGCTGCGGGTCTCATTCAGCACCTGACGCTCGGCGTGTCTTCTTTGAGTTCATCGCATAAGCCCGAAGAATACTTATATTGGAACGTTGAAGAGTTTGAGAGCGCAAGACTTGAAGACGGGTCAAAGAAGTATTATCTATACGCAAAGGTCAGCAAGACAACCGACAAGGGCGTTTTCTTTCTCTCTGAGAGCGCAAAAACGCTGAATGGTGTTGACGGTCATTACTGCCTCCTTGTCGGCGTTCTGAACAGCGAATACAACGGAGAGAGAAGTTTTGCCACGCTCTACGGCTTCACAGAGATATTGCCAGGGCGTGTAACGACCGACAGAGTTGTGTCAGGTGACGGCAACAGCTATTTTGATATGCTCGCCAACGCCATGAAGCTCGGGGATGCTCTTGACTTCAATTCGGCGGGGGACGGCAAGCTCAGAATAAAAGGCACAATCATTCAGAGCCAAAGCGGTCAAGAGAGCTATATCGGCTGTTATAGGGGCGAATACAACGCCTCATACACTTATTATAATGGCGATGAGGTCACTTTCACAAAGGACGGCAATACGTCAACATACAGAATGTTCAGCGACACGCCTGTCAAGGGCATTGAGCCGACAAACACTCTTTATTGGCAAGTCGTTGCTCAGGGTTCAAAGGGGGCTGACGGAACTTCTGTTAAAATCAAGGGTCAGGCTTACGCACATTATTCAACAATGGAAGAATGGGATCAAGACAGAAGAAAGCCCGTTGTCCTGATTGATAAATATACGCTGACATCGGGGGAAACGACCGAGGATAAATATTGTGTTGTCAAGAAGCTCGGAAGACCCTTTGCGGGAGCGGCTGAGGGTTGGATGACCGTTTACGCAGAGGAGGGAGACGCTTATATAATGAACTCGGACGATGAAGCCTTGAACGGGTGTATGTATGTGCCTCAGACAGACAAATGGCAAAACGTGGGTCGGATAAAAGGAGACAAAGGCGACACGGGTCAAGACGGCGCAGCGGGTAAGTTCACAGAACTACGTTACGCCAAGAACGGCTCAACAACAACGCCGCCCGCCCTCTCAAAATCAAGCCTGAACCCGTCAGGGTGGACTACTGAGTTGCCAACGGTTGCAAGCCTTGAATATCTGTGGCAGACAACAGCCGTGAAGTCAGGTGACGGCAAGACGCTTCTTTCTCAGTGGTCAAACCCCGTGAGAGTAACACCGTACAACGGCATTGACGGTCAAGACGGCGCAGACGGTAAGGACGGAACAAACGGGCGTGGTATAAGAAGTGTGACAGAGTACTACGGGGTCAGTCAGAACAGCAATGTTAGACCAACCGTTTGGTCTATTTCTTCTGTGCCTACACTCTCTGAGACAAACAAGTATCTTTGGAATTATGAACGCATCTTTTATACTGACGGCTCTTCTGTCACGACTCCCGCTGTTATTATCGGCTGTTATGGAGATAAAGGGCGTGGCATTGTTTCAATAACAGAAATGTACCTTGCCACGAACCTCTCAACGGGCGTGACAAAGAACACTATTGGTTGGAGCAGTTCTGTTCAGGATATTTCTGCCTCGCGCCCGTACTTATATAATTATGAGATTATAAAGTACTCAGACAACACAACAGAAGAGACAGACGTTGCCCTGATTGGACGTTGGGGAGCTGACGGTTCAGACGGTCAAGACGGGCGGGACGGCGTGTCAGCCGCCTCAGTCTATCGTGGCGAATACTCTTCAACAAAGCGGTATTACGGCAACTCTTTCAGGGTTGACATCGTGAAGTATAACTCGGCTTATTATATCAGCCGTGTTGACGCTCCAAACGGGTCAGGCGGTTTCACGGGTGTTGTTCCGACTAACACCAATTATTGGAACGCATACGGGGCGAGCTTTGAGAGCGTGGCGACAAGTCTTCTGTTGGCTGAACTTGCCAATATTGCGGGGTTCATTTTCCGCAACAACCGTCTTGAAAGTCAGACCCTCGCAGATGGCTCAACAACAGACGGGGCGACAAGCAAAACTCCAATGGTGTTCCTGAACGGTCTCACGGGTCAGGTTTCATTTGCGGGCGGTAAAGTTGTTTTCAATGCTGACGGAACAGTAAATATCGGCAACGGCAAATTCACTGTTGACAAGAACGGCAACACAACGATGAACAATGTCACGATGAACAACATCACAGCGAACTCAGGAACATTCAAAGGGGTTATCAATGCCGATGCGGGCTTGATTATGAAAGTGGAGAAATTCACGGCTAATCAAGAGTATTATTACCTGAAATCAGAAACAACGGTTTTAATAGTTCAAACCCCCTATGGCAAAGAACAGGGAGACGCACATTTTCAAAAAATAGTCTTGCCTCAGAACCCGAATGTCGGTCAAGTTCTGACAATAATCAACAACAACGCCTATCCTTGGTACACAGAGTTGAGAATTTACGGGAACGGTCACAGAATTATCCCGTCATGCGGAGACACATTATGGGGGGACAAGACTTGGGATGCGGGTTATTATTTGCCGCTCGCCACACAGAGGGGTAAGCAACTCATTTTTGACGGCTCAATGTGGTGGCAGATAAATATGTTCAACGGGTATTAATACTCACTTAAATAAAGAGAAAATGAAACAAAAAATTTTCAAATGGTTATCAGCGAGCAATCGTTGGAAACATTTTGTCGGCGGGGTCTTGATTGGGCTTGGGGCTGACGATTGGTATTGTGCCTGTTATACGGGTGCGGGTGTGGGGGCTGCCCTTGAACTGAAAGACGTTCTTTATGGCGGCTCTTGGGATTGGATAGACTTCGCCCTGACAGCGGGCGGGGCGGTTGTCGGACATTCAATCAGGGCTGTGCTATGAATGAGGTTCAACAAGTTACAGAGATAGCCAAAGGCATAAGCGACTATGGCTTAATGGCTGTCACGGCGGCTTTCTTTCTTCTTCTGTCGGCGGCGATGATGATAGCCATTTTCAGATGGTTCAAATCAATGATTAACCGCATGTTAGAACAGCAAGAATGCCTGAGACAGTTGTTAGACATTCTTCAAGACAACAACGCAGCGATAAAAAACCTTGCTGAACGTCTTGAACCTGAGACACAGATGCGCATCAGAAACCTGACGGGCTTTGCCTTTGACCTCACGGTGGAACAGGTCTGCCGCCTTATTAAGAGGGTCAGAAAAGAAAACCACATCATCGACCATGAGGCAACGGCAGAGAAGATACGAAAGTCTCTCAAAGTCATTCATGAAGACAGAAACAGCCGCTTTGACCCGTTCACATACCACGGGAAACCGCTGTCAGACTTCTGCGCCCCTGAATGGGTTGAAGACGTGGCAAAGGTCGTTGAGAGTGAAATCTACAATGCGGACGGAGAAAACAACGCCCGTGCTTACACGAATGTTAAACTTGCGTATGATAACATCAAAACAGAGTTTTATCAACGCTTAAACGGTTAAAATGATATGATAGTAATTATTGACAACGGTCACGGAGAAGACACAGCGGGCAAGCGTTCTCCTGACGGAAGATTGAGAGAGTACGCCTACGCCCGTGAGATTGCCAAGCGTCTGCAGTGTGCTTTATGCCATGAGCTTGGGGCGGGTCACGTTTTTCTCTTGACCCCTGAAAGAAACGACATCAGCCTGAAAGAACGCTGTCAGAGGGCGAACAACCTCTGCAAGGCTCACGGGGCTTCAAAAGCTCTGTTGGTCTCAATTCACAACAACGCAGCGGGGGCTGACGGTAAATGGCATGAAGCCCGTGGGTGGTCGGCACACGTCTCTCTGAACGCCTCTCAAAAGAGTAAGACGCTCGCAACATGTCTTGCTCAGGCGGCAGAGAAAAACGGGCTGAGAGTGAGAAAATACACGCCACAGCAGCCGTTCATCACTCAGAACCTCGCTATCTGCCGAGATACAAGCTGCCCCGCCGTTCTGACTGAGAACCTTTTTCAGGACAACAAAGAAGACGTAGATTTTCTTCTGAGCGAAGAGGGCAAGCAGCTCATTACAAAGGTTCATGTGGACGGCATTCTGTCTTATATCAAAAGCGTGAAGAAATGACAAAGAAACTGTTCATCTTATTGGCGGCGGTCTCACTCATGTGGGGCTGCTGCCCTTGCCGAAACCTGACAACAGAAACAGACCGTCAGGACAGTACCCGTGTTGAAGTCAGGACGCAGACAATTCTCGTTCCTGATACGGTCTTTCTTGAAATACCCGCTCAGACGGCAGAGCGCACAACCCGTGACAGCGTTTCACACCTTGAAAACGAATATGCCACCTCTGACGCTCGCATCAACCCTGACGGCTCTCTGTTTCACGATCTGCGGACAAAGCCTCAGAAGAAAGCCATTGAGACGGACAAGAAGATTGAAAAACGGGACAGCGTGGTCTATCGGAACAGATACCTGAAAGTCAAAGAAAAGGTTTCAGTTCCCCGTGACCTGACAAAGTTTCAGAAATGTGAAATCTTCGGTTTTTGGTTCTTGTTGGCAATCTTCGCCTTGGTTGTGTACCTGAAACGGCTTCAAAAACAGTGAAAACGCTAAAAATGATTAAGCCGTAAGCACAAAAATCGGAAATTCTGTCGGAATTAAAAAAGAAATTCTTACCTTTGTGACAAAATTTGAAAATATAGCGTTTGCTATTGTTTTGAGGGTCAAGAAAATCGCCAAAATTTCAGACAGCCTTAAAAGCAATGGTAGATGCCCACGTATATCGTGGGCATTTTCCTTGTAGGCTGTTCGGGTGTTTGGCGATACCTCTTGACCGACAAGGGGATGCCCACGTTTTTACGTTGGGTCTCTGTGACAACGGCGAGCCGTGTTTTGCAAAGGTACAGAGTTTTAACGTAAAAACAGCAGATATGGATTTCAAAGATTCGATTAAACAAATATCTGAGCGCATTGAAAGTCTGAAAGACAACTTGAAGACAGAAGAAGCAACGAAGACGGCTCTCATTCTGCCTTTCCTGAGTGCTCTCGGCTATGACGTGTTCAACCCATTGGAGGTGTTACCTGAAATGAGTTGTGACATCGGTATGAAAAAGGGCGAGAAGATTGACTACGCCATTCTGAAAGACGGCGAGCCGATTATTCTCATTGAGTGTAAACATTGGGAGCAAGACCTGAACCTTTATGACAACCAACTGATACGTTATTTTAACGTGTCAAAGGCAAAGTTCGGGGTCTTGACAAACGGCATAATATACAAGTTCTACACAGACCTTGCCGAGCCTAACAAAATGGACGAGAAACCGTTCTTGGAAGTGAACCTCCTTGAAATGAAAGACGCTCAGGTCGAAGAGTTGAAGAAGTTTCATAGGTCTTATTTTGACGTTGACAACATTCTCAGTTCGGCAAGCGAGCTGAAATATATGGGCGAACTTAAAACCGCCATTTCAAAGGAGTTCGCGAACCCCTCTCCTGACTTTGTGAGGTTCTTCGGGAAACAGGTCTATGACGGCGTTTTCTCCCAAAAGGTTCTTGAACAGTTCACAGCCCTGACAAAACGTACAATCGGCAGTTATATAAACGACATTATTTCTGACCGTCTGAAAGCGGCAATCAAGACAGATGAAGAAGCAACCGCCACAGAACAGAAGACAGCCGAGAAGACAGAAGAACAGCCCACAGAGCCTGAGACAAACGAGGACGGCATTGTGACAACAGAAGAAGAGTTGGAGGCGTTCTTCATCGTGAAGTCTATTATCCGCAGCGTTGTGACCTCTGACCGCATCACATACAAGGACACACGATCATACTTCGGGGTTCAGATTGACAACAATGTGCGGAAGACGGTTGTCCGCTTCTACTTCAACCAACAGAAGAACAAGCGCATTGCCATTATCTCAGAAGACAAGTCAGAACGTATGTATAAGGTTCAGACCCTTGACGAGATATACAATTACGCAGATGAACTGACAGAAGCGGCGAAGAGATACGTCTAAACAGCCCAACAGCGATTGCGCCCGTATGTCGGCGTAAGTTTGTTCAGGTGATAACTTACACGAGATTGAAAAGTAAAGCCCACATGCGGCGTATTCGAGAAAAATAACTATCTTTGCCCTCAGAGGGCTTGAAGAGGGGTCGAAAAGCCCCTCTTTTTTCATTTTTGTTGCTGTTTTGTTGCTCTGACAGACTGTTAAACAGTCAAACCACGTTATAAATCACTGATTTACAAGTTATAACAAAAGTACTGCGTGGGAAAGTAACCTTTCTGCATCGTAATACCTAAGACTAAAACTCACGTTGGCAGGACGTACGTTCGTATAGGCAATAACAAAGAGAAGGTTCTTGACATACTCTTTGCCAAACTGTGGCACGTCGAGGTAGAATGTTTGCGTGGGTAAGAAACCACCTTCTTCCGCTTCTATCCTGGCTACCAGTTCCAGCGAAGAACATTGGTCCATGATTTTCCCATTGAGATTCAGTTTCACTCCGACAGCCTCCTCCCATTCGGAGAGTACATCGCCTGTCCCCGTGACCTGCACCCGCTCGATGTTTTTGATTTCTAGCGTTTTACCAAAGCGTGTAAACTTCTCGGGATAATGGTATTTGCCATCAAGCACAGGAGTGGCATAACAAAAGATATCACTGTATGATTTTGGGAGATAAAATTCATACTCGTAAGTAGCCTTAGGGTCGTATTTCTCGCTATCGTGACTAATACAGGTGGCACGTTTCCCCTGGTCATCATACTGTTGATATACATATAATTCTGGAAGACCTTCTGGGGTGCTGAAGAAGGTTTCTTTTTCAGTATTTATTGTAGCGTAGTAGCAGGTAGAATCTGCATTTGACTTGTCGGGCAAGGGATAGATTTTGTCAACCTTCAGTTTCGGATTCCATCGCTTGAAGAATCCGATAGGAATTTTCCATTCTCCAAGTGAAGTGTGTGCCAACGGGAATTCCCAAACCTTCAGATCTAAAGTCACGTCGGCTTCGATGGATACCGTTGGATCAAAAGTGAGGCCTGAGTTGGCAGCATAACCCAACTCATCACCTTTATAGTCTTTTGGCTCCCATGGAAAACGATTCGTTAGCTCACTGGGCCTACTGAAATCCCATCCAAACTCAATAGGGCAGCTGATGGTGGGACCAATACTTGCCTTAATCAACTCACCAGCTGTAAACGTCAGAGCCGCATTGACATTTGGACGAAGGCCCAAACCTAAAGTTGGAAGGCCTTTAGCCCCTTGGGTAATAATATATGGTTCGGCCAGTTTGTCCAAGGGATCTCCCTGCTTTGGATAGCTATATGAAGAATCTGGATCGATGTGGAATCCCGTTTTGAGGATTGTTCCCTTAATTCCTGTCTCAAAGATGAATGGCTGCTGCATTTGCAAGTATCCATAAAGGTCTGCCGTACAAGCAAAATCAACTCCTACAGAACATGGAACGGGGCCAATCGTAAAATTAGCTTCTGGGAAATTGAACTGCACCCAGTAATCACTCTTATCTATTTGGCAGATTTTCTTAAAAGGATTGGTACCAGAAGCTTCTTTGTATTTCTGCTTCCAGTCCTTTGTATTCCAACTTTTATTACCCATGATAGGAAATGTTACGCCAATCTCGGCACGCTCTCCACCAAAACCAGCCTTTAACTCATATTCTATGCTGGTCGCAACATCAGCATACCCATCATCCTTGCGGATGTCAGAATGAAAGTGCCAAAATATCTCAAGTCCTGCATAGGCATCAAAGTCACCATCCAAATGGAAGTTGTACGATGCCTTCCCACTAGACGGCTCCCAATCCCACGCAGAATCCCCCAACATATATTTACTAAATAGCTTGGTATAATGTCCTTTTGAAAGTTTAAATCCAAGATCGGCTATCGACCATCTCTTATCAATCGGATCATCCGCACGGAGCGGTGCATAGCGTGCCAAAGGATTGAGATAAGTGCCTCGCAGTTTGTACTCATACTCGGGCTCGTCGCCTGCCACTTTCCAAAAGCCGTAGGCGTTGGATTGCTCCACTGGCACTCGAACAATGTCAAAGTCGGTTACGATATCGAGCGTTTTGTACACATCATCATAGGAGGCAGGAGACACCTCGACCGTATAGCCGTTGTCGGTAGTGCGGACAAGGTTCACTTGGTGGGCCAGTCCGTTGGGAATCGCATCGGTTTGGTCCGTGGCAAGAAACTCTCCACGCTGCGGCAGCAACTCCAGGGGGATCGACTTGTTGAAGTAGATCTCCGTCACCCGGTCAAGCGTGTCGGTCTTGTAGGTCAGGAGGTAGGGCAGATAGTCCTTGTCTATCATCCTCGTTTCTGGCCCAATTTGGTACCTCACCTCTCCCATGTCGCTCACGATGCGGCGTGGCGAGGTGATGCCGTCGCCGTTCTCGGTCTCCTGAGGAGTGGTGGCGGTCTCCGGCTCGTCTATCATCAGCGTGCATCCCGTAAAGAGCGCGAGAAGCAGCAGGGGCAGCAGGCAGCGTATCTTCTTCATAGTCGTACTATTTGTCTAAAAGTTTATATCATAAAGTTTTGACAGCGTTCCGAGGGTCTTACCCGTGTCGAACTCGAAGTCTTGCGGCGCGGAGTAGAGTCGGAAGCGGCGGCGGTCATAGCACCGCAGGAGAATGCGTCCCACATGGGTGTCATGCTTCGCCCAGATGCGGAGCAGCGCATAGTTGATGTCGTGGGCCGTCTTTGGCACGGCCATTCCCACGAGCTGCCCGCCAATGAAGGCACCGACCATCATCGAGTCGGGGTTCCATTCCTCTCCTCTCACGGTGATATGGGCATAGATGACCATGTCGTGGGGATGGAGACGATTGAAGTCGGGCTGCTCCCACCGCCCTATGACCCGCACAGAGCAGGAGGCGGAGGCCATGGCGTTGGAAAGAACGGCCATGACGCGAGCCGTGCCCGGACTGACACCTATGAAGCGGTCGCCAAGGACGTAGGCCGGCGGGATGGAGTCGTCGCTGGTCACACTCCAGAAGACAGAGAGGCTGTCGGGACGGGGTGGCGAGAAGTCCACGGAAAGGGTCATCGTGTCACCCACCATGACCACGGAGCTGTCGTTCTGGCAGATTATCTTGCCGTCCCACGTCGCGCGCTCCTCGCCAAACTCGAAGAAGTCGCCGCAGGAAGTGAGCGCAAGGACGGCGAGGGCACAGAGCCACGGCGCGGCGCGGTGCCTCAATAGGGAGGCCGTAAGTCGGCGGATAGGTTTCATGTCCATGATCATTGTTCTGTGGTTGACGGCGGATTGGCCGGAGCGGCCACCGTCACCCGGTTAGACACTTGTCCCTGGCGGCCATCGCGGAAGCGCACCGTCAGGTAGTATTCGGCCCACTCGCCAGGTTGCAGCAGGTCGCCCGTATAAGTATGGACGCCTTGTGGCACGTCGGTGATGAACCGGAACGTCTCCTGCCCCTTACGGCGGCGATAGACGCAGTAGTAGTATTCCGCTCCCCCCGCGTCCTTGTCGTCCATCTCCCAGGCCAGCTTGACCTCGCCCGAAGGCACGTCATAGTCGGCGAAGAGGGTCGGCGTGAGAGGTAGCACCTTGTCGTAGTTGACACGGCCGGAGAAGGCGGGCGAGAGACCAGAGCTGATATCCCAAAGGCTGATGGTCTCGACAGCATACTCGTAGCGCGCACCCAGCGGGGCGGGCGGTGCATCGTCGATCTGCAGGGCATAGCCATGGGCACGCACGGAGTCACCGTCGGCCACACGGAGCAGCGTCCATGCTGCACCAGGACGACGACGATAGACGTTGTAGTGAGAGATCATCTCGTCGCTTCCACCGATCCAGCGGGTGTGGATCATGCGGTTGTCAACCCATGCGGAGTCGAGGTGGGGTCGCGAGGGAGGCACCGTACTGGGACGGAGGACGGCGATGGTGTCGGAAGGCGCACCGATATTGGTGGCGTAATCGACCGCACGCACATAGTAGTAGATGTACCGCTGGTTGATGTCCACCGCCACCGTGTCAGTATAGGACCGCGGGATGACATGACGGCGATTGAGGATCGTAAACTCATCGTCGGGGGAGTTGGCCCAGAAAACATCGTAGTGGTGCACGTCGAGCGTGTCACTCATCTCCCAAAGGATGGCGATGGTGCCATCCAGGCTGGGGAGACCCCGCACTTGGGTGGGTGCCTCGGGTGGGCGGGCGTCCCTCACACGCAGGAGCTTCGGATAGGCGTAGCCCATGTTCTCGGCAGTATCGACGGCGGCAATGGTGATCATACCCGTCGAAATGTTGGTCACGTCGATGCGGACCATCGTATCTCCTGGCGCAATATACTGGTTGGTAAGGAGTTTCCACTGCTTCGAGGAGTCGCGCTCATTGAAGTAGAGGGGGACGTAGCGGACGAAGTCGTCCTCCAGGCTATCCTTGTGGAAATAGATGGTGGCATAGACCTCGTCGTAGAGTGTCTTGCCCGGACGGTCGATGACGATGGAGGTGATCTCAGGCCCAAGCGGCGGCATCAGGTCGGGGAAGAACACCTTGTGGGGCGGAGAATAAGGCGTGAGGTCGCCAAAGGTATCATAGGCACGCACGGCATACTCGTAGAGACCGACCACACCGGGGGAATGTTCGAAGATGACATCCGCATCTTCCTGATCGACACGGAACGGCGGAGCATAGGGCAGTTCGTTGACCTTGCGCCACTGCTGCTCACCCATCTTGCGCCAGAACACGTCGAAGGTGCCGTGGAGATCGTCGCGCCAGCTGAGCGCCACGGATCCATGTTCCAGGATAGTGTCGCTGATAGCCACGTCGTAGGGGTCGGGGACGTACTTCACGTTGTGGAGGTTCTCCACCTGTGCCGGCATGATGAAGAAACGGCCCGTCGTGTCGGGCACGGATGGCATAATAAAATAGGTATAGGTCTCACCCTTTTTCGCCGTTTTGTCAACATAGCGCAGTCCCATCGCCTGGGCGAGGTCGGGTCTCCACTCCGCGGCGAGGAAGGCACCAAACAGGCGCGTCTTCTGGTCTTGCTCCAGTTCGACGAGGGACCCGATACTTCCGGGCTCGTAGTTGGTCATCTCCGGAGTCATATCACCCTCGCCGTAGATTGCACCCATGGCCATATAGGCCAGCGAGTCGATCGTGTCGGGGTAGCAACGACGGAAGTCGGCGAGACTCATTGGACGGATGCCCGTCGCGAGGGTATCGAGGAGGAACTCGCCCTCTCCCTCGGTGTGGCGAAGCACGTCGTAGCCCGTGCGGTTGAGTCGGTCCCATTCGGGATAGGACTCCACCGCCCAGCGCAGGACAATGCTATCGCCATAGGTGCGGCCCACGGCTTTGATATAGACGTAGAGATCCTCTATGGAGTCATCGACACTGTCTCGGGAAAGGGTGCCCACAGGGTAGGTGCCTGGCAACAGATCGTCGTCGCCATCCTGCTGCACGACGGTATCAACGGCAGCCACGCCCAAGGGGGCACGCCATGACGAAGTCGCTGCCCAAGAGAGCATACACGGCACGCACACGGCGGCGACCAAAAGCCAAACAAGGCCCTTCATCTGATTATTTTGCTGTTTCATCATCGCTTTACGTCTATTTAGATATTCTTACTCTTTACCTTCGTTTTCCACCCCTATTCGAACCTTTTCCAACGGTACTACCTTTACCTATAGCGCTACCCGTTCCTTGGTGAGAATTGGTATCCGATCACTTGCCACGCAATGGGATATTATACTTCACTATCAGATTCTTGAGGAGGTCATTGTAAGTGGTGGTGAAGCGCTTGTCCGAATACTGTAGCGGGTACACAGTCCACATCTTCCTCTTGTAGTCCCAAGCATTGACACGGTAGCGCTTGAAGTAGAGGCGCATATTGTTGTTGCGCAACGCCTTCCACGCATTGAATTGAAGGACTTGAGACTGTGACTTATAGTCATCATCGACATACTTCTTGTGGTCCTTGTCCGCATAGGCGAAGTAGAGCGTTCTTCCAAGGAAGTCTCCCTTATCAGCCCTGATACGAACGTGGCGATACCTGTTGGCTTCCTTGTCCATCTCAATGGTCTTGCTGATATTCAGGCCACAACGGCTGGCCGCATTCCATACAACACCATATTGATACCTCGGAACAAATGCGTAAACACCCGACTCAGCATCGTCATAGGTTTGCTCTTTCGAACCTGCATAGCTCGCCAGCCAATCTCGCATACTCGATTTGGAGTAATAAATCTGAGAACCAACACGACGGATGATATTGTTGTGCATGTCCTCAGCTATGTTGTACACCTCGGCGAACACCCGTGCGTAGGCTTCCTCCGTCAGCTTGTGGCCATCAAACAGACTGCTGCTATTGCCCAGCCACTGGGTATAACCAACACTACTATGATCGCTATAAAGCGGATATGCGGTGCCCAGCTCGTCTTGGAAGCGATAGGTGCCCATCGTAAGCGCAAACTCTATGCTCTTGCGACCTTCACGAATCTGTCCGATGTACCTGTTCTTGAGTATTCCGTCTCTCCAACTGCCATAGGGCGTCTCAAGCCAAAGCGACTGCGTGCTTTGCACCGTCAAGTTGAGGTTATTCTTGGCAGAAACAAACTTATGACCACCGATGAAGAACATCCGACTCATATAGGAGAGATAGATAAATGGGTTCTCCGTGTTATAATACGGCACAAATCCTCCTCTTTGATTAGCACTTGTGATGAGTAGCTGGTCGTCGTTCATTTCTAGGTTCTGACCGTCATAGGTGATCTTGTCGAGACGGGTGGCCATAAACTTACTGCAGTAGTAGAGCGGATCGTTGTACAACGCGTTTCCATTGACACCCTGCTTGGTCACAGTGACCTTAAGGGCCAAGAGGTCCTTGACGAACTCTCTGGTGACCTTACCAGCCTTCCGTTCATAGACGGTGACGATAAACTTGCGTCTTCCAGCTCCCACAGTATCGTTGTCATTGACATTCATTAGGCCTGCCTCAGAGACCTCCACCTTCTTGTTGAGGACCCTACCATAGGCATTGATACCATTGTCCTTCATCGCCTTGGTGCGTACCTGCTTTGCCGAAGTGCCCCATACGTTGTAGGTCCTGGCCACAACCCATGTGGCAGGCGAGGTCTTGGTCTCCGTCCACTCGTAGCGCAGGCGGATGATGTAGTCGGCATTGTTGGTCTCTGGTACGTTGGCAAATCCAAACTGCGGAGTGAGGATAGAGTAGTTGTTGGTTTCTATCCATTGGTTCTCCCGGGTGGAGAGCAGCTTTCCATTGGAGTAGAGATACCACTTCAGTCTGCCTTTCTGGTAGGCTTTGCCCTTCATCGGCCGAGCCAGCGAGATGATCGGCTGCTTCACGTCCTCCCAATATGCGGGAGTATAAGCGTAACTGTAGCTTTTGCCATTGGCAAAATAGTTGAACATCACGTCTTCTCTATTGCCCAGCTTACCCTGGTTGGGATACATCAACTTCACATGCGGATACAGGTCCTCGTCATCCTTGAAGCTCATCTCCTCATTGTTGGTGGCGAAATAGAACTCCTTGGTCTGTTTCCATGCCTGGGCAACGTACTTGTTCTTGAGGGTGTCATACGTCTCTGGATCGCGCCATGAGCCGTTGTAGAACTCCTGTGCGTAGCCAGAAATGGTGACCTTATAGTACTTGTTGCGATGCAGCTGGTCCACAGAGAGCGTCACCTTCTCCTTATAAATACGGTGCGTCATCTCATACACCACGCCATTGCGATTGGCCTTGGCATCAGAGAGCGAACTATACTCCGTCAGCGTAGGCGGCAAAGAGGCGTCCATCTTGAACCGGAACTGGCGGCTTGCCAGGTCCTTGAGCGTCTCCTCGCTCTTGCCATCGCCACTGGAATGGTTCTGCAAGCGATTCAGCTGTGTGGGATCCACGACGCGGATGGGTACATTCAGGTCGGCCTGCGTCATCACAATGGGATTGCTTTGGATATCCCAACTGATCTTCGCCTTCTCGGCCTCGTCCCAACTCTTCAAGCCGATGTTGCAGCTCTCGAAGAGGACATAGTCGTCGAGGGCGTTGCCGTAGAACATCTCGCACACATCGCCACACTCGAAACTGAACTTCTTGTTGAGTTTCACGAGGCCACCGAGGAGCTCTACCTTCACGCGAGCCTTGCCCGTGAAGTAGTTCGGATTGGGCATACCACATTTCAGCACGCCACCAATGCCCGCATTGAAGAGATCCAACTTCTTCTTGAAAAAGCCGAGGTTGATCCTCAGTCCAAATTTGGCATAGAGGTAGGCATAGAGTTGTCCCTCGCCATACCAACCATTGATACCTGGCTCCTTTTTAAGGTTCATACACTTATTGTTGCCCTTAAGGTGACGGATGGAAACGTCGAAGCCCGCCGTCGCACCCATATCTCCGTAGAAGAGGCCGAGATCCACCTTGACATAGCCCCATACCGAAGCACCGAGCATCACACCGCCACTGGTCTTCGCATTGGCCAGGAAGTCGGTGCACGCCTTGGCGCGGGCATCATTGGCTTCAGAGATATTGTCGCTCTGCACACCACCCTTACTTCCACCATCAAGGAATCGTCTCACCTTCTCTGGTATCGGGGGCAGCTGGCCGTTGTTGGGCAACTCGTTACCCAAACAGAAATAGGCGTTGGCACCGATGGCTACCGAGACAATTTTTGTTTTGAAGTCGACGAGCGTAAACTCACAACGCTTGTCGTGGTCGGGCTCACCAAGGTAGAGGTGCCACTTGGTCGCACCACCGGGCTTCTTGTGGCCGATATAAAGATCAAGGCTCACCTTGAGCGAAGGACCGCTAAACGAAGTGCCATCGTCGCTCTTATCCTTATCCTCGCCCTTCTTTTTATTATAGGAGGCCATGTCTTTTTTGTAATCCTCGTTCTTCTTCTCGCTCTTGTCGCCCATTCCGCTCTTGAAGCTCTCCTCAGCTGTCTCCTTGATTTCTTTGAACTCTCCTGCGACAGCATCCACCTGGCTCTTCACTTCGGAGAGCGCACCATTGAGCTCATTCATAATCTCCTTGAGCTCGCCACCGTCGAAAGCAGCATCCATGGTGAGGTTGAGCTGGAAGTAGCGTTCCTGTTCGTTGTCCTCATAGACGAGCTTGACCTTACTCTTGACGATGCCACCGACCGCCGTCACCGAACCATTGAACAGGAACGTGGTGAGCGTCTTCTTCTTGGTATCGAAGGCAACGGTCAAGTCGAGGCGGCCCTTGATGGCCTCACCATCACTCGTCGTGATGCCCATACCGAAGACAAGACCAATCGCACCCTTGCGAGGACGAGGATTGAGCTTGTCGCTCGTGTTATAGACGCAGTTGATGTAGAGACCTCCACGAATGTTGTTGAGGGCCACTGGCGGCATGGGAATACCCATCTTGCCACCCACCATCACGTCGAAGAAGCCCCAGGAGAAGTTGTTGCCCTCCTCCTTGTGGTTGAAGTAGCCGCCCTGGACGTCCATCTCGAAGATGCCGCCCTTGACCTTGCAGGACAGTTTGCCCTTGTAGCCCTTGTCCGTTCCACCGATGCCTCCCGCGTCGCCATCAACCGCCAGCACACCCTGGAAGGAGAGCACGGCTGTCTCGATGTCGAGTCGGGCCTCGCGGAACTTCAGGTCCTTATACTCTAAGGAGATTTCGCTGGGCTTACTGATGTTCTTGACATAGGACTGGATCTCCAGCGTCGTGCCTGCCGTCACATCCAGATCGTCGCTGAACGTGATATCACCACCAATCTTGATGGCCAGATAGGGTTCACCGTCGGTGACGACATAGTCAAATCCCCAGTCGGTAAGTGCAAAGCGGAACGGTCCTACCTTGCAGCTCAACGACTTGTTGGATCCCGCAGCAGCCGGAGCTACCGCCTCATAGGGCACCTCGGCCACACTGGGTCCGTAGCCCGGACTGTTCTCGTCGTAGTCAAGGAACTTCTTTGTCTTTCCGCCACCACTGCCTCCAGTGGCCTTGTCAAATGCCGACTCTATGTCCTTACCTGCCGATTCAGCAGCCTTACCAGCTGCATCAATCGCATTATCAACCGCCTTACCCGCTGCATCGACGGCCTTGCCAGCAGCGTCGATAGCATTATCCACGGCCTTGCCCGCAGCATCAATTGCATTATCGACCGCATTCTTTCCCTTTTCGATGGCATCATCGACGGCCTTGTTGACCTCGTCGGGGAGTCCTTCGAACCATTCGCCTGCCGAAGGCTTGGACGGGTCAGAGTTCATAGCGATGGCACCCCACTGGCCAAAGTTGAGGACCAGCTTGCCACCACACAATTCAATATCCTTGGCCTCGTTCCACCAACCATAGCTACCCTCCGCGACGGCATCGACGATAACCTCAGTAGCCGCCCGGTCACGCTTCTGCAAACTGTCGGCATAGACCGACTCAAAACGCTTGCCGTTGGCCAGACGCATATTACAGAACTTCAACTGGGGAAGCGAGAGGTCAAACGGGAGCTTCGCGAGCTTCTTGTTGACAGTCTTCGCTCCTGCTACGGTGACACCGCCACCGACACAAAGTTCCACATTGGTCTTCAGCTCACCTGATGCATCGGGCAGTGCCTCGATGAGGAAGTAGGTCAACCTGTGATCGAGTTTCAGCTCACCGAGCATGAAATCGAAGTCGAGGTCCTCGATCTGAGTGGTCTTGAAGACATAGGCATAGCCCTTGCCCGTTCCCTTCTGGGTGTAGGACTGGTTATAGATATTACAAGTGTAATAGACCGTTCCCTTGAAGAGCGGTATGTTGAGTTGTCCATCAAAGTAGAACTTGTTGAAGTTGTTCTGGATGATGGAGATATAGAGGTGGTCGAGTGTATATTTGAATCCATCAATCTCACCCTCCTTACCCGTAGAGTAGTCGATGATATTCTTCAGACCCGCGTCGAGCGTGATGCCGGAGCGGTCGATGAACATGTTCTCCATCGTGAAGGACATCGGGTCGTCGCCGTTGCCAATCTTGATGGACTCGGGGAAGCGCATGTTGATCTTCTTGATGAAGAGTCCCTCCCAGAGCTCGTCCTGGCCCGTGGAGATACCAGCCTTGGCACGGTCAAAGTCCTCCTTGGGGAAGACCATGCCGTCGCCATTGCGCGTGGCAGAGAGATCGACGACGACCGTCGAGGCGCCAAAAGTGAAGCCCGGCAGATCGACGTGCTCAAACTCATCGAGGTTGGCCTCGACGAGGAAGTCGTCCCAGCTCGACAGCGTAGTCTTGATATGAAGCATGGGACTCTCCTCCGTCGGTTTGCCAGAGGAATCGACCTTCTTGAGATCTTCGGGCATCTTCATATCGACGTCGAGGGTCAGACCGACAAACTTGTTGTCGCTCCAAGCCACGAAACAGCCGTCGGCAGGCTCTATGACATCGGTCGGCGCCTTGAAAGTACACTCAAATCCCGTCTTCTTCTCCTCGATGACAAAGTCCTTGAGCAGGGCTACCATGCCACCCTCGGGAATGAGACTGGACGGACTGATACAGAGGCGCGGCGCACCAAAGACGAGGATCTGCTTCTGCGTGACCTCGCTCTCGGGCACGACACAGGTGCCAAAGATATCCATCGTGGCAAACGTCGGAGCAAACTTCATCTTGTTGATGGTCAATCCGACGGGTGTCGTATTATACTCTTCGGGGATCTCCAGCGGGAAGGTCACGTCCTCCAGATTGCCCTTCAAAAGGTTGGAGACAAACGCCTTGCCCTTCTGGAAGTCCTGGTAGTACTCTGCGATTTCGGGCAGGTCATCGGCCAGACCACGTATCTTGCCATTGGCCTCCTCCTGCAGACGGTCGGCATAGGGCAGTCCTGTGTCACCGATAAGGTTGTCGATACCCCAGTCGGAGAAGAGTTTGTCAACGACCTCCGAGGAGCGCATCTTCACACCTTCCTTGCCGCCCCATGTCTCGACCACACCCTCATAAACCTGGTCTTCGGTGTTGATGGCTATGTCGGAGAACTCCACGGCAAGCTTCCATGTGAGCAGCAGAGGAGACCACACCACGTGGCCGTTGCCCGAGAAGTGACCGGGCTTACCCTCCACAGCCTTCAGGTCGCCATCGAGGATGAGCTTGTACTCACCTATCATCACCTCGCTGCCACGCAAGTCGTCGGCAGACCGGGCGGTGGGGCTCGTGTTCTCGATCTCTATCTGGTTGCGACACTTGAAGAAGTTGTGGCTGATACGTTCCGCCATGGCCGCGTCGAAGGTGTTGAGCGAGTCGTTGAGGAAGTGGATCGACTCCTCGTTGAGCGACTTCGGAACGACGCGCAGGAAGAGATAGTCGCCCTTGGCAACCTTCTCACCGAGCACCGACCAGCCGATGGAGTCGCTGCGCTGGGTGAGATTCCGGTTGGTGTAGATAGGCTTCTCCTTGAGCATCTCCTCCCGATCCTTGTACTCGCGGGCCGCATAGAGCTCCACGTCGTAGCTGAAGCGGATCGTGTCCTGTCGCACACCGTCACCGGAGTAGTAGCGCGGCCGCTCCCAATTGAGATTGAGGGCGTCGCCCACGAAGAGCTTTCTCGCTCCTCCGTCAGGGGCGAAATAGGGTGACGTGATGCGCGGGTTATTAAAGACGTATAGCGAGTCGGGAGCGTCGCCGTCGGCTCCCAGTCCGACGATGCGGATGCCACCCTTGCCCACGGTGAAGCGCACGGGTGCGGAGCGACCATCGTCAGTAAATATATACTTACGGTGCGAGCCCGCTATGGTGTCGGGACGTGCCGTGACCTGCACGAGGACATCCATGCTGCCCTTGGCCTTGGCAAAGGTCTCGGCGGGCAGGTCATGGCTGAGCGTCCGTAGGTTCTTGGCCTCGTAGAGGGCTGGCTGGCTCTCCATCAAGCTGCGGCGGGCCGCCTCGCTGGAGAGATCCATATCCTTGACCGCCTCGACGGCTTTCAGTTCATAGGAGAAGGTGACGGGAAGCACCGACGGATTGTCCGAGACGGGTGCCTTCCAGTCGATAGTGACAGATCGCTGGGCGCTGAGCGTGTCGCCACCCGCTGCCATCATCGGATCGCTGACCACGGGCGGCGCAAAGGTCACACGCCCGTCGGGTGAGCTGGAGGAATAGTCCTTGATGCGGAAGAGGCGCAACTGGCTGCGTCCGTCGTTCTGGATATTGATATAGTCGAGCGCACCGATCTGTGTGGCATTGGATCGTGCCGTGACCTGCGCGACATAGGTTTCAAAGGGAGATAATCCGTTGACAATGCTCGCAGGCAGCATACACTGCGCCACGGTGAGGCCCGTGACCTGATAGACCACGGGGTTGCGCTCGATGGCCTCCAGGGGATCCTGGAGTGGCATCTGCTGTACGATTTTCAGGTCGTAGGTATAGTTGCGCGGCTTCGGATCGCAGTTGACCTGCGGCGCAGTCCATGTGAGGATGGGGGTCTGCTTGACGAGAGTGGCGATGTCGCGGTTCTCAAAGTCGCCCGTGGAGACGGGCATGAGCCACTCGGGAGCTTTTGCCTGGTAGCAGACACGAAACATCGTACGGCTGAGAGCAGGGTTGCTGATCAGTACAGGCGTGGGGGTGTTCGGATTCCACTGATAGGCATTGATGATGATCTCGTAGGTACCCTCAGGCAGGTTGCCGAAGGAGCCAGAGGTGACATCGGAGAACAGATTGGACGGCATCGAGACGTCCGAGGATCGGACGTGGTTGAACATCGTCCGCATCTCCGCTGCGGTGAGAACGCGCGTGGCACCCGCACCAACCTCGATAGGCTGGCGCGGCATGGTCTTGGCCGGCACGACGACCTCAAGCCCCGAGGCTGGCGTGACCTGCCGCAGCTCCGCGCCGAAGAAGATCTGCTGGGCCTCGGTGGAGGGATTCTGTACGGTGATGTTGAAGTACTGCCCGGGGTTGGACAGATAGTACATCACTTGCGGCGGCAGCACGTCGCGCAAGGGCATGACATTGACGTTGACGCTTTGGGCCAGCGCAGCGGCGAGGCTCAACAGGGCCAGCATCAGTGTGGCGGTGTATCTTCGCAGTCTCATGTTCTCTATGTATTGGTTTTGTTTCCCCCCGCCTACCACGTCGGGCCGTGGTATTTGGAGGATGATGGTCTCTTGGCATTCCTTCCTGCCTTCCCGCCGGAACGGGGTCGGCGGCGAGGGTGGTCTTGGTGACGCCAGCTGCCAACGGAAGTCGGCTTAGGCGTGGGATCACGATCCTGTACGGTATCGTGTGGCGGTCGAGGCATTGGGGCGGGAGATGGAATCACCGGCCCTTACTGCCTTTCTCCTTCTGTTCCTTCTTATCCTTCTTCTTCGCACTCACTTGGAGGAGCGTGAAGGTGTAGAGGTAGTTGAACGTCAGTCTCACGTCGCGGTTGTCGAGCGTGCTCCTCGTCTTCTCCAGATTGACGTCGCCATACTGGCTGAAGGAGGCTCCAAGGCTGAACGAGTGGTATTTCTTGAGGGTGTAGCTCGCCGACAGGTCCACGCCCATGGAGAGGCTCTTGGAGTGGTGGCGCACCTCGTTGTAGTTGAGCGACACCGTAGCCGACGTGCTGAGGTTCTTCTCCTTGAGGAAGGAGCGTCCCGTGGAGATCGAAGCCACGTCGGAGGAGTACTCCGAATTGAAGCCCTTGGTGTTTTGGTGGCTCAGTGAGAAGGTGAAATTGGTCTCCCAAGGCTTCACATTGAGGTTGTAGGACGCACCCAGGGCGAGCGTCTTCACGTCGGTCTGTCCCACGGAGAACTTGTTGAGGTCGCGGTTTTCCGTGTAGTTGGCCGAGAGCGAGATGGTGTGGTCGAACAGTTCACCGGGCAGATTGTAGGTCGGCACGAGGCTGAAGGAGTGGAGCACACGGTGTATCTCGGTGGTGTCGTTGACCTGTGCCGTACCATCGCCCTGCGACTGCAGGTAGCCATTGTACATCGCCGTGACGTTCATCCGGTCGCTGACGCGGAGCGAAGCCATCGCGTTATAGACATAACCACGGGTGGTATAGAGCTGCTGCTTGGCGAGGTTGTCCTCCTGTCCAGAGAAGGACGCGCTGAGCGTGAGGCGACGGAAGAGGGTCGTCCCGGCACTGAGGCCGAGCGTATGGTAGTTGTTGGATGTGTAGTACGTTCCAAGCGAGACGTAGTCGGGCTGGATGTATTTATAGAAAATGCTCGCGTTGAAACCCTTCAGCGTCAGTCCGAGCGTGGCGTCGCCTGCAAAGCGGAGACGCGAGGTGTAGCGGGTCTCGAAGATCTTGTCAAACCGACGTGCCTCGTCGGTCATGACCTGCTGCGACTCGCGGTCGGCGGTGAAAGCCGACGTGGCCACATTGGCGGCCAGCGAGAGGAAGTTTTTGTAGTTCAACTGTCCTTTCAGTCCGAGGACGAGGTTCTCCTGCGGCCGCACACGGGTACGCCACCGCTCATCGATGGAGCTCTCCGAGTCGTAGGCACGAAGGAAGTAGAGGTCGATACTATTGCCGCCCTTACTGTAGCCTGCCGAGATTCCCCAACCGTAGCGTCGGTACTGTGGAATGCGGGCGGTGGGATCATCGGGGTTGTCATTGACGGCGCGGCGCAACACACCATAGAAGGCGGAGGCACGGAACTGCTTGTCGCGCCACTCCAGTCCCACACCATTGAACGACATGTTGAGCACATACTGGGAGAAGGGCATCGACGACTGGCCGATGTGGGCGGTGAAGTTCTTGTACGACGGACTGAGGTTGAACGAGAACTGGGGATAGCTGAAGTTCAGGTTGTCGTTCGAGAAGTAGATCGAGAACGGCATCGAGAACCCGTAGATGTTAAAGTTGAGATTGGCGAAGAAGCTATTGCTCAGCGGCGACATATATCCCAGCCCGGCAGAGCTGTGGAAGTAGGTGTTGTTGGTACCTATGGAGCCGGTGATGATGAGCGGGTCGCTCTTGGCTATCTGCGAAATGTCCTGCGCGCAGACGGGCGCAATGGCCCAAGAGCAGGCCATCAGAATGGCTGCTGAAAGTCTTGCCGCGAGTCGGTGTCTGTGCCCTGGCGTGCTCTGTCTCATTGCGTGGTCGGTTTTTGGTTATTCTTGGGATTCGGTGGTCACATATCTTATGAGGGCCTCCCGCCGCGCTTCCGCTCCTTGGCGGTGGCGTGGGAGGAGGCCCATAGAGAGACTAACGTCTGAAGAGGGTGCGGGTGATGGTGCCCGAAGCGGTCTTGACGCGGACGACATAGACGCCCGTGCCCAGGCCCTCGGCAGCGACACGCATACCCGAGGCATTATAGACCTCAACGCTTTCCGCGGCGACACCCGCCACGACCACACGGCCACCATCGAGATAGACGGCTACGCCCTGGTCGCCCGTGACGCTGTCAATGCCCGTGAGCGTCGGGGTGTTGAGTGCCATCGGACGCTGGTAGGTGCCTACGGTGGAGGCAAAGTCCACAGCGTCGTCGAGGACGAAGTATTCGCCCGTCAATGCGTCATAAAGGCGGAAGCTGACCTTCTCGCCCATCTCGCCATGGACGGTGACGAAGAAGCGGCCATTGATCATCCGGCCTTCTCCGCGACACTCGTCGCCGACAAAGGCACCGATGGTGTAGCGGTCGGCCTCAAGTTCCGTCGTGGGCTGGCAGATGACACTCATGTTATCGGCAAAGCGACTACCGTCATAGCTCCACACGCTCTGCTCGGCGGCACGGCGGGCGGAAGCCACGCTGCGCGGCTCGGCTTTCGGGATCACTCCCTCGGCGGCAAACGACACAAAGGCATTCTCTGCAGCAGCGTTATAGACCAGGTAACCCTCGCCTGCGTTGAAGCGCGTGAGCGTTCCTACCCACTGGCCGTCCTGGAAGGTGGCGAAGCCATCATTCTTGGAGACGATGCGCGAATCGTTGGCAAAGGTTGCCTTGCCGAGAGCCACCTGCAAATCGTGGTCGAAGCAGTAGGGATTGCTCACCCACGTCCAGCCAGGCATAAGGTTGATATCACGGCCTGTATTGTAGTTGTACACACCGCCATCATAGAGGAACATATCGAAGTGAGCACCATCCTTGACGCAAATCTTATAGGCTTCCGCCGTGGTCAACTCCATGAGGTCGCCAAAGAATCCATATTCGGGATCGTTATAGACGAGCATATATTGCGATCGAATCTCCTGTGCGTCATAGAAATACTTGTAGAAGATATCTTGGCCGACCTTGTTGGCAAAGAGCGAGATCCAACTCCATCCCTCACCAAGCAAGAGACGTTGGCCGATTTCCACACTGCCTTCCTGGACAATCTGGCCATAAGAGATACCCACGTTGTAATTTCCAAGGCGGTTGGCCGTGACCTTCCACTCGTTCTTTCCCTCAATGCGATCGCCGATTTCCAAAACGGGTGTATCGTCCGTATCACTATAAGGAGGAATTCTCCATGTGAGCTGCTTCTCATCAAGCAAGAAATTCTCGGGTCTGGTCTTAATTACCATCACAGCCTCGGTGTCATTGACGTCCATCTGCAACCGATCTAACCAAACGTCTGCAAGGCCCACCACGATGTTCAGCTTGAAACCAACGGAGAAGTTATATTCTTTGTCTGCATTGAAAGAGCCATCTTCGTTGAAGCCCATGGCGGTTCGGTTGTAAGTCCACTTCACGGCAGTAGAGCCATATTGCTCGGCCGAAACCTCATTTACCTTGTCGTCGCCGTCGGTGTACAACATCAGAATACCTTCACCCGCGGTATCCTCAGCAAAATCGAACTCATAGGGGAAGTCGATTGTTCCCGTGTTTTCGATGTTGTCCACAAGGCGCTGATAGATATCAACCTTCTGGGACAATTCATAATCTGCAAGCGTCACGGAGAACGGGTCGTTCTTGACCGCCAAGGACTCCTTCGACGGGAAGTCAATGACATAGACCGAAAGGCTAATGGGACCGTTAGGAATATCCTTGTGGTAAACCCACACCGTGGTGCTTCCTGAATTCACCGCCTTGATGGTACCATCATCATTGCGCTGCAAGATACCATCCTCGCTGCTGATGCCATAGGAGATACCAGCCTCCTTGTCGGTGGCATTCTCGGGATAAATCGTATAGGTATGAGGGAGATACTGTGTCAGTTCATCCCCCACACGAAGACGGATCTCATCGTAATTAGGAGTCATCCTTTCGACAGGCTGGATGATCTTGACCGTCACCGTCACGGAATCTACACCCGGTGCAGTGGCCGTCATTGTATAGGTTCCCGGCTTGACAGGATTCCACCATACACCTCCCTGTGCATCAACAATGGCCGTGGGGTCTGACGGGGTCCACTTCACCTTCTCTGTAGCGTTGGCCGGACGGATAATCAAAATGTTTTCCAACGCCCTGTTGAGCATAACATCTTCATTCACAGGGACAGTGATCACGCCGCCAGGATAATCCGTGTCGTTGATAGCGAGACCCGTGATCGGCTGGTGAATGAAAAGTTCCGTACGATGCCAACAGCCACTAATAGACAGGTCGAAGTAAGCCCAGCTGCCTGTTCGTACAGGTGTCAGGACATCGTTCACGATAGTAAAGCTGCTACAGGTATCTTTAACCCACGGAAGGACTTCTGGGAGCGACGCACCTTCTGGCTCGAAACTAAATTTCTCGCGCAGATTGACCGTCTCACCCATGTTGACATGAAGCTCTGATGGTCCATTGATCGCCGTTATGGGAGTAAACGTCAGATGGAAGGGATTTGAAGGAACACCCCCAACCGTCTCGTCACCACCCGTCACGGTAATGGTTTCAGGAAGTACATACTCATTTTCCGAAGGGTCGTGAAGCACAAATTGTACCTTCTTGCCTTTGTCGGCATCGTTCACACCGATGCGGAGCGTGTAGATATACCGCCCCCCGTTAGGGGTTTCGCGAACTACTGGGTTTGCGGCTGCACGGCACTCACCATCGATGAACGCACCAACACGCATATCGGCGACATTGTCAACCTCCTGCCCCGACGCATCAAAAAGCGTCGCATAAACTACGGCATGGGACGGATATTGATTCCCCGACGGGGGATTCCAGTCCCTCGCTGCCTGCGCCCATAGAGTGGACAACAGGAGCGTCATCATGAATAGAATGTTTTTTTTCATAGACTAATGGGTAAAATTGATTGGAAAATAGTGATTCTTCAGTCGCGTCCTTCCGCCGTCCCGACCTCCTGACGGGCGGCGGATGGCCTGTCTCCCCCATCGCCTGACGGCACTACCGTCCCCTTAATAAATAAGGTATTGCAGCCAGCGGGACTGTCGGTCTCGACACGAACGCGCTCCCGGAAAGGCCCTTCCTGTCCATGCGGGTCATAGCTGACCTCTACCCACGCCGTGTCACCGGGCTGCACGCTGCGGGTGTCATAGACCGCCGACGTGCAGTCGCAGCCAGGACGGGCAGAGAGGATATGAAATGTGGCTTCGCCAGCATTGCGAAGCAGAAAGCGGTGGCGAACGGTCCCACCCGCCTCGAAAACATCGCCGAAGACGAAGACAGTGCCGCCCACCCAAGAGAGCTCCTTCTGCGCGGTGCAGTGGAGACTCCAACCGGTGAGTGTCAGCGGGAGGAGGAAGGCGGTACAAATGGTCTTTCTCTTCGGCATACTCTATTTAGTTTTTTATGTTCAGTGATTGTCTAAGTCTGCAATACGTGGTATCACGCTGCAAAGTTAAGTAAAAGGCCCAAATTAACAGTTGCAAATATCTTACAAAAACCGCAAACATTCGCTTCGATAACGCAATTTGCTAACTTTTGAGAGAAAAACACAACTGTTTGTATATTTTACACCCCGATTTCGCTTCCGTTCTTTTATTATTCTGCTTCATCGTTGTGTAGGTTGCGAAATTGTCTCGGCCCCATGCCATAACATTTCTTAAAGGCGTTGGTGAATGCGCTCGCGTCGTCGAATCCACAGCGGCAACCCACATCCCGGATCCGAACATCCTGACAATCGATGAGCAACCTTGCGGCCTCGCGCATCTGCACACTCGTGATGAAATCTTTTGGCGCAAGTCCTGTGGCGGCAAAGATATGGCGGCGGAAAGTCTGCTCGCCGAGCGACAAGCTCGACGCGATCTCAGCCACACCATGCCTGCGGACAGGCATCGAGGCAATAATCAGGCGTACCACATTGTGCACAAACTCATCGTGGGATGGACGACGTGGAAGATGCGCATGGGCTTCATGGGGAAGCCTCTGGTGGCGGATGTCGTGGTCTTCTTTCTTCACTGGACAGATATTTTACTTCAGTTTCTGGCGGCAAAGGTATAACTTGTTGGAAATTATGTTGTTGTAAAAATCATACAAAGTGTTGCAAAAAAGTATCAAGACCTTAAAAAAGCCTTTTTTACACGTATTTTGTAGCCTTTTTCCAAGTCTGCAGCTACCATTTTAGCCGTCGTGATAGATTTTTCACACGACTTTATACCATTTTTCATCCAGTTAGGATGGTTTCACCCACCACTTCCCCTACTCCACAACGACCTTGTCACGCCATTTTCCTGATAAGCCTTATTGTTTTTTATTATTTTTTTCTTGCCAGACTTTAGCATATCCCTTACTTTTGCATCCACAAATAAGCAAGAGACCTGAAGATATGGCAAAGATACTGATTGTGGAGGATGACCTGTCGTTTGGCACCCTGATTCAGACATGGTTGAGAAAAAAGGGATTCGAAGTGGAGAAAGCCACCTCGGTCAAGGGCGCGTTGCTCCTGCTGGAGAAGGACGGAGATCGCGACTTGATCCTCTCCGATTTCCGCCTGCCCGACCACGACGGCCTCGCCGTGCTCAAATGGGCGCAGGAGCACAACCTGCGGATTCCTTTCATCGTGATGACGAGCTATGCCGAGGTACAGAACGCCGTCCTCGCCATGAAGGCGGGTGCCACCGACTATATCGCCAAACCGTTTCAGCCCGACATTCTGCTGGAGAAGATCCAGGAGGCGCTGAGGGCTCATGCGTCCACACAGCCCCCCACCCCTCTGTCCGATGCCAGCGCACCAGCTGCCCAGCCAACAAATGACACGACGGAGGGAGGAGACACCGTGCCCCGCTACATCGAGGGCAAGAGCGAGGCCTCCCGCCGACTCTATGACTTCGTGTCGCTGGTGGCCCCCACGCCGATGTCGGTACTCATCCTCGGTGCGAGCGGCACGGGAAAGGAGTATGTCGCCCGTCGCATCCACGAGCTAAGCCCGCGTGCCGACAAGCCGTTCTTTGCCCTCGACTGCGGGGCCATCCCGCGCGAAGTGGCAGCCTCGGAGTTTTTCGGCTATGTTAAGGGAGCCTTTACGGGTGCCGACCAAGACAAGAAGGGTGCCTTCGAGACGGCCAACGGCGGCACGTTGTTTCTCGACGAGATGGGGAACCTCAACTACGAAGTACAAGTGCAACTGCTCCGCGCACTTCAGGAGCGTAAGATACGTCCAGTCGGCAGCACCCACGAGATCGACATCGATCTGCGTCTGGTCTGTGCCACCAACGAAAACCTGGAACAGCGAGTGGCCGAGGGGAAGTTTCGCGAGGACCTCTACCACCGCATCAACGAGTTTACAATCCACATGCCCGCCCTGCGCGACCGCGGCACGGACCTGTTCCTCTTTGCCGACCTCTTCGTCCGACAGGCCAACCAAGAACTGGGACGCCACGTCGTCGGCTTCGACCGAAAGGCTACCGAACGGATAGCGTCCTACGGATGGCCGGGCAACCTCCGCGAACTGAACAATGTGATGAAGCGAGCCGTCCTCTTGACCAAAGGCGACTACATCGGTGTGAAGGAACTGGATCAGTGTATGAACCACGCCCAGCCTACAGACCCCATCACCCTCCATGACGAACAGACGGAGCGGCAGCGGATCGTCCATGCACTCCAAGCCGCGGACGGCAACAAGAGCAAGGCGGCCCTGCTCCTCGCCATCGATCGCAAGACCTTATATAATAAGATGAAGAAATACGGGATATAAGACGGCATGAACCCGCGTGCCAGGATGGGGCCTCGTCCCCACCTATGGGGAAGTGTGGAGATGCCACGGTGGCATCTCCACACTTTTTTGTAGAAAAATTCCACACTATTTCCACACTTTCCACACCACCGTTTTTCGTGCCAAAACTATTTTCTCACTATGTATCAACGACTTACAAAATCATGCCAAAAGTTGGCACGCAGATTGTGATATAATTAGTGAGCCCGCCAAGGAATGGAGACACAACGAGGCGGCTCAACAAAACAATTAATATTCACGATTTAAAAGATAAACATTATGAAGAAGTTAGTTTTTGCAGCAGTCGCAGCGTTGGTTATGGTTTCAGTAGGTAACGTTTTCGCTCAGAATGAGCCAGTAAGTACGATGCAGTCCGACTCTATCAGCTTCGTCGCTCCTGCAGACACCGTCGTCACAACAGACTCCGACGACACGGTAAATCAGCCCGCAGAGCCGGCAGATCAGCCTGTCGAAACAGAGCAGACGGCAGAGTAAGGACACCTCTTGGGAAAGTGTGTTACGGATTGCCTTCCAAGGTATAGGCAGTCAAGGGGAGCAAGTCATTGTGGAATGGCCTGCTCTTTTTGCTATCCGCCTCCATCTTGATAATAATACCGACAAAGTTTTGTCACGTCGCAGATTTGTATTATCTTAGCATCCCGAAACAACAGAAGACCCATCATGCACCGCAATACAATCCCCTTCAAGGTCGCTGCCGGTTATTGCGCCGTGGCCGTCGTGCTGCTCCTGGCCATCGCTTTGGTCTATAGCAACACGAAATCTATCTTTGCCATCAATCACGCCTCGCGGGAATATATCCGCAAGCGGGAGGCCGCTGACAGCGTGATGTCCTCGCTGCTCAAGGCAGAACAGGCCAATCTGCAACAACTCTCGAAGGCCATGAAGGAAAGGACTGGGAAAAACTACCTGCACGAGAAGGTGGAGAGCCTCGACAAAGGAGAAGACTCCGTCGTCGTGCACCCCAAGACCACACAGAAGGTGCAGGAGAAAAGTACGGTCGTAGAAGTGGTCAAGACGCGCAAGGGCTTCTTCCGCAGGGTGGCGGATGTGTTCCGTAAGGAGCGCGCCGATACGGTGAGCATCAAGGTGGACAACGACACGGCCGTGATAGACACAGTCGTCACCCCGGTGAACGTGGCGAGCAACGTGGTCACCATCCTCAAGCAGGTGGACCGCAAGGAACGGGTGACAACAGGCCACCAGGCAAAGGCGGTACACAAGGAAATGGCCGACCTGAAAGTGATCAACGCCCAACTTGCTCTGAAATCGACCCAGCAGCTCCGCGAAGTACACCGTCGGGAGCGCAAGTCGATACAGCAAAGCATCAACCAGGCCATGACGGCACAGCGTCACCTGTTGTGGCAGATGGGGATGCTGGCTATCGTCGCCGTCGTCGCCGCCGTCATCCTAATAGGTTATGTCTGGCGGGACAACCGCAGAGAGCGTATCTATCGGGAGAATCTGGAGCACGCCAACGAGGAGATCCAGCGCATCATGCAACAGCGAGAGCGACTCCTCCTCACCATCACCCACGACATCAAGGCACCCGCCGCCTCCATATCAGGTTTCATCGACATGATGAGAGACTATGTCGATCAACCCCGTGGCAGGGAATGTCTGGACCACATCCAGGGTTCGGCGCAACACCTCTCCCACCTCGTAGCCTCACTCCTCGACTACCATCAGCTGGAGAACGGACTGATGGAGGTACACCCCGTCAATTTCTCGCCCTCGCAACTACTTCGGGAGTGTGTGGAAGGCCATCGGCTGAAGGCCGAGGAAAAGGGTCTGCAAATGATACTGGCATGGCAGGACAAGACAGACGGAAAGACGGAGCAGGGCGGAAAGGGTACCATCTGCCGTGCCGATGCCTTCCGCCTCCGCCAGATATTGGACAACCTTGTTGGCAATGCGGTAAAATATACAACGCTGGGCAGCGTCAGCATCGTGGCGACTCTATCTGCCAACGACAACGAAGAAGAGAAGGCATTCCGCCTCACGGTGGCGGTAAAGGACACGGGGAAAGGTATGACGACGCAGGAGAAGCACGACGTCTTCCAAGCCTTCACCCGACTAAAGAACGCACAAGGCATCGAGGGGGCTGGACTCGGCTTGTCCATCACCCATGAGCTGGCATCGCTCCTGGACGGTGAGATCCAGGTGGAGTCGGTAGTGGGCCACGGATCGACCTTCACCGTGACCATTCCGCTAGAAGAGAAAACAGAGGATGCGGAGATGGAGGAAACCGCCGAGGCTACTCCCACCCTACCTGCTGCGGAATGGGAAGACTCCAAAATCCTCCTGCTCGATGACGACCCCTTGCAACTGCAACTGCTGCAAGAGATGCTGCGCCGTCTGCCAATCGACCTAAAGAAGGTCATCGTTTGCCATCATGTCACCGACGCGCTTACCGCCCTCCACAACGAGAAACCCTCCCTCATGCTCATGGACATTGAAATGCCAGAGATGAACGGAATGGAGATCATCCAACACCTGAACCACACCCACATGCGGGTAGTGGCAATGACGGCACACGACAGCAGCATCCTCAGCCAGCTGAAAGAGGCGGGCTTCGACGACTGCCTGTTCAAACCGTTTCGTGTCGATGCGCTCGCCAAGGTTCTCGGTGTCTCGCAGGATTACGTTTCCGACACAGTTCCATCACCCTCACAGTCAACCTCCATACCTCCTCGCTTTGCACCGCTCGTTGCCTTTGCAGACGATGACCCCGAGGCGGCCGAGGAGATTGTCCGAACGGTCCGCCAGGAGTTGGCGCAGTATCTCGTCTTGTTACAACAGATACAAAACCCATCCACAAGCTCTACCGACGCAGCAAACCCCACCGAGACGCCCTCTTCCACCACCGATATCAGCAAGATCGCCCATAAGCTCCTACCCATTGCCACGATGATGCAAATGGGTTGTCTCGACGCCCTCACCTCCTTGTCGCCCGAGCATATCAACGATTTGGAGCAACCACAAATACAACAATGCCTGCAAACCGTCATCCACGATTTACAGGACATTCTTGAGGAAAAATAACCAGCTTCCTTGGGAAGCGTTATACCTTATTATATATATGTGTGTTTATGCCGGCGAAGCACCCTGGCGATACTGCGTCGGAGAACAGGCGTAAGCCTTCTTGAAAGCGTGGGAGAAAGCACTGGCCTCGTCAAAACCACATTCGCGTGCCACTTCGCCCACGGGGCGCGAGCTATCCTGAAGCAACAGACGGGCGGCAAGGTCCATCTGGATGGCAGTGATGAACATCTTGGGCTGCTGTCCCGTCTCGCAGACAAAGCGGCGGCGGAAGGTCTGCTCGCCCATATTGAGTTTGGAAGCCACGGCGGTAACGCTCACCTCGCCCTTGGCCATTCCCGATCGCACCACCTCGATGACCTGGCGACAGAGCGTATCGGCCATATCGGCGGGCGACGACTCCACGGAAGGTTGCACACTATCGGGCGATGGTGTCGTTTGGGAGGAAGGAATGGGCGTGGCAGAGTCTTTCTCTGTATCAGCAGCGGAAGAATGCGCTGTCAACTCAGGATTCACAACGGTCTCGGCTGCCGTAGGGGCAGAAAGACTTTCGAGACGGTGCAACTCTTGGAAGAGTCGGCGCAACTGTGCCCGATGGGCCCGCGTGCGACGGCGCTGCAGCCAAAGGAAAAGGCCGATGAGCAGCAACAAGACGGCTGCAGAGATGAGCAGGTCACGTAAGTGGGCGTTCTTACCCGCCGAGACCTCCTCGCGCAGCTGATCGTTGCCAAACTCTGCCTCGTAGCGAGCCAACGCCTTGGCCGTCGATGTGGAGTAGAGCGAGTCGCGGAGAGCGTTGAACCGCTCCAACTCATGGCGCGCACTATCGGGGTTGAGGTTCCAATAAGCCTCATAGAGGCCCTTGCGGGCGGTGCACCCATTATAGAGGTCGCCCATCTTCGAGAAGATGCCGGATGCCTCGCGAAAAGCCTCCACGGCCGCCTGCTCCTGCTTTTGTCTCAAAAGGATAAAACCCATTTGGTTGAGAGCGATGCCGAGGGAGTGGATATTGCCCACGCTGCGGAGCGTGGGAATAGCTTTTTGATAGACGGCGACGGCCTCGTCGTCACGCTTCATTCCGCCCAGTGCCGCCCCCTGCATGGTGAGCCGGACGGCCATCTTTCCCTCATTGCCAAGCAGAGAGTCGATTACGTATGCCTTTTGCGCATATTGAAGCGAACGCTGGTAATTGCCGAGCTTATAGTAGATTTCCGACGCCATGCCATTGATGACGGCCTGTCGCGGTCGGTTGTTTGCGCGGGAGGCATAGCGCAGCGCCTGCAGGATGTGCTTTTCAGCTTGTCTCGGGTGGTTGGCAGCCAGGTTGATGCCCGCCAAGGTGTTGAGGGCGGAGGAAGTCTGGTCGGGATCGCGCAGCTTCTTGTAGATGCGGACGCAACGCGTGGCATACTGTGCGGCTGCAGGGAAGTCGGCCAGCCGCACACCGATAATGGCCAGCAGATTGAGGCAGTCGCCCTTGGCGGCATTGTCATGACGGTAGAGGGGCAGTGCGCGGAGCGCATATTGGCGGGCGAGCCCATACTCCTGGGTATCGTTGAACCACTCTCCAGCCCAATACCACACCTCCTTGCGCAGAGAGTCTGTGGGTGTGTTGGTGGCAAACTGTATTCTTTCGTCGGTGAATTGCTCCTGATCAAGGTAGTCGAAGAAGCGGTTGGCGGCCTTCACGCTGCCCTTCTGATCGAAGTCGGCAACGAGTTTTCGCGCGTCCTGTGCCCATAGCGAAGAGCTAAGAAGCAGACACATAATCAGGGTCAATAGGTAGTTCTGTTTCATTGGTGGGGCAAAGTTAGCAATTATTTCCTTAAAAGTGTTCAAAAAGGGATGATTTTTTAAACAAAACTTTACATTCGTTCTCAGTTTAATCTCTATCGGCCGTTTGGGGTTGCGCATACATGTATAAAGAGTGAACATTCTGCAGTATCTCATGACTGACAACGGGAGATTTCTGGTAAAAAAACAGAGCGTTCATGGGAATGTGCATCGATATTTGTCCCAAAAAGTGCGGAATGAGAAAAAAACAGGAGAAATCGTTGGTCATATCAAAATATTGTCTTAATTTTGCGGACAGACTATCGACGTGAGACGATTATCAAACGAAATCATACACTTAATGTTCTAATTATATTAAAGATGACGAAATTATCACTATTCAGACTGGCTTTCGTGCCGCTGTCGCTGGCCTCACTATCAGCGTTGGCGCAGACGGACGACGCACCAGCAATCCAGAAGACACCCACACCCGTGATCTTCCCTGACGCATCGCGCTTCACCCGAGTGGACGCGCCGGTGGTAAAACAGAAGCAAGTGCCCGCCAAGCAGGTGCAAGCCCCGCTTCGTGGTTCCGACCAGCCCATCGAGCCGGACTGGGAGACTTCGTTCGCCACGACCGATGATGCCGATGTCTTCACGGTCATCGACGCCAACAACGACGGACTGACATGGGGATGGAATGATTCCTACGATGGAAGTATGCGCAGCGAGTACAGCGCAAACAACGGCAACGACGACTGGCTCGTCACGCCCCCCATCCATTTCCTGCCCGGAAGACAGTATATCATCAAGTTTAATATCCGCAACGCAGCCACCAACTGGGTCAACTCCTTCGAGGTGAAATACGGCGAGGGAGACAACCCCGCCCAGTTTACGAAGACCCTCCAGCCGACCTTTGAGCCGAAGGGAGACGACTTCGAGACCCGTACCTATTATCTGACGTTCGACGAAGAGGTGACCTACCGCTTCGGATTCCACGACAATACTGCCGAGGCCAACCGCTACTGGCTGTTCCTGGACGACCTCAGCATCGAGAAGGGTCCGCTGTCCACGTCGCCCGCAGCCGTGGAAGACCTGGAGGTGACTCCTGCCGAGCAGGGCAAGCTGAAGGCCACGGTGAGCTTCATGCTGCCGACGACGACCGTCGATGGCAAGCCGCTCTCCAAGGTGGACGGCGTCATCATCAAGCGCAATGGCGTGAAGGTGGCTACCCTCGGCGCAGGCAAGCCTGGCCAGACGATCACCTACGAAGACAACGACGTGCCCTCCAACGGCTACCATAGCTACCGTGTGACGGCATTGCTCGACGGCGAGGAAGGATCGAAGGCATCACGCTCCGCCTATATCGGACTCGACGTCCCCTTGAGCCCGGAAGGCGTGAAACTCCTCGACAACGGCAACAACGTGCTCGCACAGTGGCCCGAGGCACGCAACTACGGTGCCAACAAGGGTTATGTCGATCCCTCACAGGTCACGGTGTCGCTCTTCGAGATGATCAAGACGACCTACGGTATGAGCATCGGCGACCTCGTAGCCACGAGCGACCCGGGCGTGACCGAGATGACCCTGCCTATTGATCCCGACGAGTCGCAAGCTGGAGACGGCGTGACGCAGTCTATCTTCCAGCTCGGCGCACGTGCCGACAACCCCGCGGGCAACAGCGGCTACTACGGCACCCACCCGCTCATCGTTGGCCCGGCCATCACGCTCCCATTCAAGGAGAGCCTGAGCAACGGCCACCTGGAGAACGGTTTCGTATGGACCGAGGGCAATGACATCCACAACAGCCGCATGAATCCTGCCGGCTGGATGCTCGTCAACGACAATCCTTCCGACGGCGACGCTGGTTCCCTGCGCTGGAGACAGTATAGCGTAGATACCGGTTTCGGCGACAGAGTATATGACATCCAGGTCGGCGACGAGGTATCAATGAATATGCCGAAGATCGCACTCAACGGCGCGGAGAATCCGAAACTCTTCTTCAGCCTCTACGCCAAGAAGGGTGAGCGCGCCCGCCTGCGCATCCTCATCGAGACACCCGACGCCGAGGAGCACGAGCTCCACACCTATGACCTCTCGACGGTGACCGCCGATGGATGGGAGCGTAAGGAACTGAGCCTCGCCCCCTGGGCCGACGAGAAGTTCGTCCTCATCAAGTTCCGCGCCATCTGCGACGGTGATCCCGAGAAGACCTACGTCGGCATCGACGACATCAACGTCTTCGACCAGAAGCAGCACAACCTCGCCGCCATCAAGCTCGCTACTCCGAAGAGCGTGACGGGTGGCAAGACACTCGAGGCCAACGTGACCGTGAAGAACTACGGCGCGGAGAAGGCCAGCGGATACAGCGTCGTGCTCTACTGCAACAATATCCCCGTAGATACCGTTACGGCATCCCGCGCCCTCGGCGTGCTGGAGTCTGACACCCTGACGCTGAGTTTCCATGCTGGCGTCAACCTCGGCGAGAACGCCACCCTCAAGGCCCAAGTGGTCTTTGACGGCGACATGCTCGACACGGACAACACCACCGACGAGGCCACCGTACGCATCCGCCGCTCTTCCTACTCTGCCGTCAGCGACCTGAAGGCCACGGCTCCTGGCGACGACGGCACGGTGAAGCTCTCCTGGAGCAGACCGTCCATGCCGCAGCCCGAGGTTGTCACCGAGGACTTCGAGGACTATGCAGCCTTCGACCCCGAACTGGGTGAGTGGACGCTCATCGACGGCGACAAGGGTCTGGCAGGCGGCTTCTTCCAAAACTACAGTTATCCCGGACAGAACCTGCCGCTCGCCTTCTTCGCCTTCAACCCCGACATGATCACCGACGCATTCCCCGTCGTGATAAGCAACCCGGGTCTTACGCCGAAGAGCGGGGCCCAGTTTGCTGGTGCTCCCTATGCCAACAGCGTGGCAGGCATGCCGATCGCTGCCGACAACTGGCTCATCACCCCCGAGCTCTCGGGCAAGGCACAGACCATCAAGTTCTATGCCTTCAACGTGACGGTAGTCGATGAGTGGGGCAACGTGCTGCCTTACAACGAGGCCTTCGATGTGCTCTCCTCCAAGACGGGCACGAAGACAAGCGACTTCAAATTCATCAACTCTTACAAGGCCGACGGCACGAACGCCATCTCTGAGGAGGCCAACTGGAAGGAGATCACCGTTGATGTGGAGGAGGGAACGAAATTCCTCGCTATCCACCACAAGAGCGACGCCAACAATAGCTTCCTCTTCGGTATCGACGACGTGACCTTCGAGAAGGGTGTCGTGGGCGCCAAGGATCAAATCACGAAGTACTACATCTACCGCGACGCCAAGCGCGTGGGAGAGGTCAGCGGAACGCAGACCACCTTCGACGACCATGGTGTGAACACGGGAGACCATGTCTATAACGTGACGGCCCTCTACAAGAGCGACACCAACGAGGAGAACGAGTCTTCCTTCTCCAACGACGCCACGCTCTACGTCAACGGCATCGCCGAGATCACAGCCAACGGACAGCAGGGTGATCAGCCTCGCTACAACCTCGCCGGACAGCGCGTCGGCAAGGACTACCGCGGCGTGGTCGTGGAGCAGGGTCGCAAGATCATCATCAAGTAAAACATCATCTTAATTTTCATTTGATAACAGCAGGGGCCGCCCAAAGCAAGCGTGCTGCAAGCGGCCCCACTTTTACCAAAAATCAAAACAATTATGAAGAAAATACTGACCTTATTTTTCGCCTGTGCACTCTCGATGGCTATGCAGGCACAGACAAAGCACAATGTGTATGTATGGGTGGACGGTGAGAAGACCCTCATCGAGAACGCCGACAGCATCACCTTCTCAGAGCCCACCACGCCGCCGGCAGGCGACGAGGAGGCCGTAGATCTCGGTCTGAGCGTGAAATGGGCGCAGCGCAACCTCGGCGCAGAGAACCCGTGGGACTTCGGCACCTACTTCGCATGGGGCGAAATAGAAGGCAAGGACAACTATGAATGGGCTACTTACAAGCACGGCACGAGCTACAACCAGCTCACCAAGTATGTCTCGTCGGTGGGCTACGGCCTCGACGGCTTCATCGACAATAAGGAGGTGCTTGACGAGAGCGACGATGCTGCCGCACAGTTGCTCGGCAACGGATGGCGCATGCCGACCCCAGAGGAGATGCAGGAGCTCATCGAAGACTGCACCTGGGAGGAGGACTACGACATGGGCGTGGGCGGCCTGAGAGTGACCGGCCCCAATGGCAACAGCATCTTCATGCCGTTCGCTGGCCGTATGTATGGCAGCATCCTCTTCCAGAGCAACGCTTCCGGCTACTACTGGACTTCCTCCCTCAACGAGAAGGCCAATGTGCAGGCCAAGTATCTCTGCATAGCACCCAACGGACAGGAGGTGACCTGCTACAACCGCTACTTCGGCTTCTCTATCCGTCCGGTGAAGAAGTAAGCCCACACCTACAGTTTTACGATTCCTGTGCTATCGCCAATCGGTGATAGACTTCTAATAACGAGGGTGTGTCAAAACTCCCAATATAAATAAAAAAAACTCGTTGTACGTTCTTGTGTGGATGTACAACGAGTTTTTGTTTTTCTAC